>Ga0224504_10000154_pt1 | contig 29308 bp, 21 predicted proteins | sample SF_Oct11_sed_USG_3_FD_170160 | JGI IMG/M metagenome (GOLD analysis project Ga0224504, IMG submission 170160) | Sediment microbial communities from San Francisco Bay, California, United States - SF_Oct11_sed_USGS_24 | ecosystem: Environmental > Aquatic > Marine > Sediment | place: USA...
GCAGAAAGAAACCAAATACAATCAGCGAAGTTTGGTCGAGACTGCCATGTCCAGGTTCAAGAACGAGTTCACCGATAGCCTTCGAAGTCGAACACTGCGCACACAGGTTTCGGAAGTGCGAATCGCTTGCAACCTACTGAACACGATGACAAGGCTCGGAATGCCGAACGGTCACTGCGTTGCCTGAAAAGTGCTGAACCAGCCCGCTCGTCTCAAAATCTGGTCATGCAACAAGACCTTAAAGGGGATAGATCACGGCGAGGGGCGCCAAAGGAGGCGCGTCGGAGGCCGGTGAGCTCTGGATCGATCCGGCGTCCCCGCGGCATGATTCGGGCTAACTCAGGGCGGCGTCTCTTCGACCAGGATTTCGGCGGCGCAGATAATTGTCTGCCAGCAATTGTTTGCCCAGTCCATCTCGGTTGACCGCTGGCATATCGGGGGCGAGATGGCCGTGGCGCCCGCCCGGGACGCACGCAGCCGCAGCTGATCCATGGCGTCTTCCTCGCGCGGGTACTGTTGGGCGTTCAAGTTCCTGAGGCAGGACAGGCCGCGTATTTCTCCGAGCGAGCGGTAGTGCCCATTTGCCCGTTGCTCGGCACCGACGATCTCAATGGCCTTGTATCGCTCCAGTTGGTCATGATCAAGGTCGTAGTGATTCACTGTATCGATATATGTGCAGCCACTGAGGGCAAGAGCGGCCGCCAGCAGCAGACTGAGCGCCCGGGCGCCGGGGCAGCGGCTCACGAAGATTTCTTCTTTAAGCAAGGAGTTCGCATCAGGTGGAAATCGGCACGCGGCGGTACCGTGTCGCCCCTGTCGGCGGCAGCAACGGTCATCCATTCTCCCACGCGCTCACCCTGGGGGAGCCGGTAGCGGGGGCGTACGCTCCAGGTCAGCTTCTGGCAAGAGCCCAGCGGCTCTTCCACCTGGTGGCGCTGTCCCGCCAGTGAGGTTCGCCGGTATAGCTGCTGACCGTCGGCCAGGATCTGCAGATCCCAGGCAATGTCGTCCTCGTCGATCTCGGGCGGGGAAGCCAGGTGCCTGTCGTCCCCCAGCAAGGTGAAATCCCAGGCCAGCTCGGGAGTGAGGGTGTTGAGTTTTGCCTGCTTGAAGTCGGCATAGGATTCAGTGGCGACCGGCTTCAAAACGTGCCGCACCTCAAGCAGCACGAACAGGTTCTGAAAAATGCGTTCGCCGATACGAATCTTGGCAAGTCGCAGATGCTCGCGCCAGGCCTCGCCGTTGTTGGCCGTCCAACTTCGCATCGAGCGCGTGTCATAGGAACCATAGACCTCGTGGTACAGGGGTTCGCCTCCGGGCAGGCGCAGAAGCTCGACTTCCACCGATACTCCCAGGCGGCTGTGCTCATTGACCTCGGCGCTTATCTCGAGGATCCGGATATTGAGCAAGGCATCGGCGTCGATCTCGGAAAGGGTCGTATCGGCCGCTGGAGTTCGCAGAATTTCACCGGTCACACCGTCAAGCTCGGATAGGTGCTTCTGGATTTCTTCCGCGAGCAGGACGTTGGCGACCTGCCCGTTGGCGGATGCGATCAGTGCGTCCGCGGCCTCTTTTTTGTTTTCCCGCTGTTCGGCTTCGACCGCGCCGGCGACACCGCCAACGGTGGCGGCCACCGGCAGGATGATCGGCAGCATGAGAATATAAACGATGGCCCCTTCGCCGCTTCCGTCCGGGGACAAGGCGGCGTCCACGCCGGCGGCAACCCCCTCGGCTACCTCGTCGCCGGTCTTGCCATACTGGCTGCCGCTGGCAATGAATGCTATCCCGGTGTCACCGGGTGCAATGGCCACCCGTGTAATTGCTGCCCGCTTCTCTTCAGACATGTGGCTGCTGAAATCGCGGTACATGGTGGACGGGTGTGCGGGCTTGACTATCAGCGGTTGGCAGCCGGACAGTGCCAGCAAGCAAGCGGTCATGGCCAGCACCAGAGCCTGGCGTAGCCTCGTGATTGCCTTTCCGGACGGGACGCACCCGGGGCAGAGGATTCCTTGGTTTTGGGAAGGCGTCTGCATGCCAATCTCCTCGTCCCGGTTTGATACCCGTTTGCGTGGCCAGATTGTTCGACCGGGGCCGGTCGATATTTCTGCTTCTGGCTAGATGGAGGGGATTTTTGCGGCTAAGGGCCTCCGGGTCAACCAGGCCGGTTTAGCGCAGACCAGGCACGACATCCATATTCTGCGGGCCGTTGATCCCGAATATGAAGCGCCGATCAACAATCTGCTCGGTTACCTGATCACCACCCGGATCGCGACGGGACCGCGCTGACCGACGCAGGCCAGGTGCGCTGTGCGCTGAAGACGCGCTTCCGCTACGGCCCAACGCGCCTGATCTTCGAACCGTGGGGCTCTGTCGCACGGTCGTCTGGATAGCGCTTGGCGATCGCCTCGCCATTAAACACGAGGCAAACGAGCTCGGTCACGATCCGCTTCATCCACAGGAACGACACGCCTTCCTCCACACGTCAGCCGAGTTCGCGTGCCCGGATCATGCTGCTTCACCGCCGCTACGATCTGCTTCACCGAATACCTCTTGCGCTTCATTCTGACCTTCTCCTTCCGGGATCAGAGTCTGTCAGAAATCACATCCTCCGTGGACCAGTTCTCGGGGAGTCGCTCAAAGTCGGACACGCCGTCGAGTGTTTTTCGGCTGCAGCTCAGATTTCGCGGACGATACGAATAGCATGAGGAACGCAGGATTTGCAGCTGGGCATCATCCGCGTCAAGTTCTAATTGGGATACCGCGGCGCAAAAGCGCCGCGGCGTGTGATGAATGCCCGCAATATTAAGGTTGAATTGGGCACTTGAAGTCAGCGTCGCGTACCCGTGTGATAGTTACGAGACCCGAGGCCTCTGCATCCAGGACCATCTGCTCCGAAGTCAACAGGTAGGGCACCGCTTCAGCCTGCCACATCACAACATTAACGGCCCACTTGCCACCGTGATAACCCTTGTCGCCGGGGGCCACTGCCGCTACAGGCAACTGCCCCTCGACACCACCCATGATCGGATAAATGGGATCGCGACCCTGCTTGGGTGCCGCCGCCGGCGGGACTACGGTGCGAACCACAGCACCGTCGTAGTACAACTGTCCGAATGGAGGCTCGGCCTGCAGGGATTGGGCAGTTATCAGGGCAAACAGCGCCCCGGCAATTAACGTAATCGTTTTCATTTGGTCTTCCTCGCGTGAGTGTTGATTGGTTTGAACAGATACCCCTGTCGAAACGAAACAACATGGGCAGCGCATGAACCATCATGAGTGGCAAATATCACGAAAGGATCACGGGTAATTCACGTTTGATTCACTTTCGGAATTTGCCAGCTTGCCTTTCTGACAAAGAGACGATGGGGAGACGATCTAAACCGCTCCCAATTGTGGCTTCGATTTGGCGTACGGAGAGATTCTGGGACGAGCTTGTTCGCAATCCATAACAGATCCGATTTGTCTGTAAAGGGTTACTAACCTGACCTGCCCCCTGCTGCAGTATCACGTTATTCTTAGCAGAGCCGTCATTTTAAGGGCCCCTCAAAAAACAGAATCTACTAGGTTCAACTTGGTACGGAAATCAGGGCGCAGGTCACTTTTGCGTTTACGTCATCCGTCAGCAATAAGACAAGCATCTTTGACAGTAACGTAAAGTGAATCTCTTGATTTCGCTGGCGCCGCATCAGATTACTGCTAGCATCAAATAATTGTTGATTCCGCATGGAAAGAGCCACGGTGAACGAATTGGCGGGCCACCTGAATATTCCAATGATCCTTGGCGTGTTGTTCCTTGTCGGGTTAGCCGCCGATCTGATCGGCCGATACACGTTCCTGCCTCGCGTAACGCTCCTGCTCCTTGCCGGTCTTTCGCTGGGTTCGTCCGGCTTCTCTATCCTGCCGGAGCTTTTCATTGAAACCTGGTTTCCAACACTAACGACCATTGCACTCGCGTTTATTGGATTCTTGCTAGGTCAGCAACTTTCCTCCTCGGCGTTGCGCGAGCATGGCCTGAAGATTGTGATCATCTCCGTCTGCAAAGTACTGGGAGCATGGTTAGCGGTCGGACTGGCGCTTTGGCTGGTCGACGCGCCAATAGTTATTGCTGCTCTTCTTGCTGGCGTGGCGCCGGCAACAGACCCGGCTGCCACTTACGATCAGGTTCGAGAAACAGCGGCAAAAGGTGAATTCGCCGAAACGCTGCTCGCAATCGTTGGTATCGATGACGTGTGGGGGATAGTGATATTTGTTGCGATGCTGGCGCTTGCAAGGCTTGCCGGCGCCGAGCTGGTATCCGATGCGAGCATCCTGTCGAGCCTTGCTGACCTTGGCAAAAGCATTGCTCTAGGAGCGATTCTGGGGGCGCCGATGGCCTATCTCACGGGCCGGGTCCGCCGTGGAGAGCCGACGATGGTAGAGGCGATCGGTTTCGTCCTGCTGGGTGCAGGCCTTGCAGAGTGGTTTGAGCTATTGCCCATTGTGACGTCCATGGCAATGGGCATTACCGTTGCCAGTCTTGCGTCTCATCACGATCGTCCGTTTCATGCTATTGAGGGCATCGAGTGGCCGTTCCTGGTCTTGTTCTTCGTTCTCGCGGGCGCCTCGCTTGAACTGAATGCACTGAGCTCAGTAGCGGGATACACAATTCTTTACGTTGTAGCCCGATGCGCAGGAATATATGCCGGCACTAGAATTGGCAGCATATTTGCGAACGCAAATTCGCAGCTTAAATCCTTCCTGGGACTCGCGCTGTTTCCTCAGGCCGGAGTCGCGATAGGAATGGCCTTATTTGCCGCGCAGAGATTTCCCGAATATGGAAACGTCGTTCTCACTGTTGCCGTGGCTTCGACAATTATCCTGGAGACGATTGGCCCGATAATTGCTCGCCAAGCGATTCGTGCTGCGGGCACTACGTGAAACTTTAGCGCGCCTGCGTAGCTCAATGATGCGTGGGTCGGCGCATTTGAGCAGGAGACATACCAATGACTATCGAGTACAGAGACATCGGCCTCAAGAAACGCCAAGACCTTGCGCGCGATTGACTCAGTTTCGGAGGCGGAACCAACGAAAAGGTTCTGACAACTTAATGCTCCCCGACCGCAGATTTTCGCATTCTCGTTTCACGCCGCAGCCGATGACTAATTCCTGAACGCAGCTTCCCTAAGCGTTCGGTAATGCGAGGCTTTGATCAAGTGACGAGCCAAGTTGAACAGGTTGTAAACGGTTGCATGGACACTCAAGAATTTGCCGGCCTGTTTTGCCGACTGCAAACTTCGCATCCCACGTTCCCGCACCCTGGTTGGTGCGTGCGATTGTTCTACTCGATTGTTGGCATATTGGGTCATAGCGTGAATGGACTCGGGGATCAGTTCACGATGAGCGACGCCGTAACTTCGCAGTTTAACTGTAACGATTCGCCTGGGTTCGTCGCCATGGCTTCGCAGAAACCGCTTAAAGAGGCGCTTTGCAGCGGCGCCATCCCTGCGGCTTTGAAGAAACACGTCCACCACGTCTCCGTCTTGGTCGACCGCGCGCCACAAATAGTACTGCTTGCCGTTGATCTTGACGAAGACTTCATCGATAAAAAATGTATCGCCATATCCTTGATGCTTGCGCTTCAGTCGCTTGGCGCATTTGGAACCGAAATTGATACACCAGAGCCGAATGGTTTCGCAGGACACGACAATCCCGCGCTAGGCGAGTAGATCTGCTATTTCCCGGTGGCTAAGATTGAATCGGAAATACAGCCAAACTGTGTAGCTGATGACCTCTGCCGGAAACCGGTGTCGTTTGTAGGTGTTCATCCGTGAAGTGGCCACCATGGGAGGTTAAGTTGTCAGTACCCGTCCACTCGTAGCGGACGTTTTTTTCCTGATATCGTCACATCTCCAAATTTTCAGTTATTCCCTAGGAGAATATTTTTCAAAAACCGAGTGGTGAGTTTCGAAGGTCGAGCTCGCGCCCAATCTGGGCTTTTTTTACGCCCAGCTGATCCGTCACGGCAACCGCTTCACGTTCGGAGTCCGCCGATTACATTCTTCTTTTTGGCATGAAGCTCCTTCACGGCCTTTATCGGCCTTTTCGTAGGCACCCGCGATATCTGGGGTTAACTCCTACAGGAACCCAGTGTCATGGAAGCTTTCTAATTGGCCTGTATCCTCAAACCGCATTGCGCCGTAACTTGACATAACGAAGGGTCGGTCTAGCCTTAGGGAGTAATAGGAAGAACGCCCCCTAAAGCAGGGAACTCGCACATGAGCGCTGGGCATTACGCTGGATTTCTCCCGCGGTACTTCATTGTCGGTCCTCCGAGCCAAATTTGTTTGCGCGACCGAGTATTGCGTCGTGTCGCAATGGAACTGCAGACGGCGTTGAATCACTCATATCGAATCCCGAATTTCACTTGCGCACGACAATGCCGGGTTACTAACCTGACACGGAGGCCGATATCGCTTGAAGTAGGATTATTGCATTAGAGCTAGCGCGGATTGACGTCAACAGCTATCAGACATGTAGAGAGGACTTCCGCGGCTCGGCCAGAGACGTAAAAAAACGTAAATAGTCTGCAGACGACTCCTAAAGCTGGAGGGCCGAGATCGTCCATGAATTTGCCCAGCACGACGCTATTTAGAACGATACGAGCAGTTTAGAAGGAGTAGATAATGGCAGGCGACAACGAACTGGGCATCCCAAAAGCCATTCGCACCGCGCTCGCATCGGGCAATACCGAACGCATCCTCGAAACAGTTGGAGATCTCACGGCTGAAGACACTCGACTTCTCGAGTCAGTACTCGGTCGGGATGCCGTCAAGGGCATCAAGCGAAAGGCTCGACGAGGCCGCGCGCGGGCCCTCGGAAAGGTCGTGGTAACCCATGGTATCACCGGCTCCGAGCTGGCATCAGTAGATACGTCCGGGGATGAAGACAAGATCTGGGTAAATCTTTTCCGACTGTTCAATGGCCGCATCGATGACTTGCGGATGGATCCGGCGGGCGGCAGTAAGATGGTTGTGCGCGTCGAGGGAATTCGAGTGGAATATCTTCCACTGATTGTCGAGCTATCGAGTCGCTGGGACGTACTTCCGTTCGCCTACGACTGGCGCGAGAACATTGACAAATCGGCGGCTCGACTTGATTCGGCAATAGCCGATTGGGCCAAGGGGCAACCTGCACACATCGTGGCCCATTCCATGGGTGGACTCGTCGCCAGACGTTTCATTCAGCATTTTGGACAACGCTGGAACTCGATGAATGACAGTGAAGGCAAGGGTACTGGTGGCCGATTGGTGATGCTGGGAACACCGAATCATGGGTCCTTCGCGGTCACCCTAATGCTCTCAGGCGCAGAGAAGTTATTGAAGTGGCTCGCAGCTCTCGACCGGCGGCACGACGCGAAGAAGCTATGCGAGATCATCGATAGCTTTCACGGGTCCTATCAGATGCTCCCGTCGCCCCTCCTGAGTTTCGGCGACGATCGGCACAAGCTTGCAAAAAAAGCTAACTGGGGCGGGTTACCCGTAACACAGGCGCTGCTCGACCTCGGGCTAGAATTCCAAAAGCAAATTAGCTCTGTAATTGACCGTGAACGCATGATCTACGTCGCGGGTTATGATCGAAAGACCCCTTGGCGCATCCAGGTCGATGCGGGGGGTAAATTCAAATACCAATACACCCTGAACGGAGACGGCCGTGTTCCCCATGAATTGGGGCTACTCGAAGGCGTCCCGACCTACTGGCTGAACGAAACTCACGGCGCTCTGCCGCGCAATACCCGACTCCATTCAGGCATTCACGAACTTCTCCAGTCTGGCACCACAGATGCCCTGGAATCCCGGCGCCCTCGTTCCCGAGCTGCACGTGACGCAGAGGCCACCTGGGAAAATGCCGAAGATTATTATGTCCTTTCGGCGAAGGAACGGGAGACACTTCGGTCGATTGGCACGCGCAATCGTGCGGCTCGGCCGGATGACATACAAGAAAACTTGGCGCTTTTGGAGAGTGGACTGCTTGGAGATTACCTCGGGGGCACCCCCTCTCGAACGCACGGCCCCCGTGGACGAGTCACGCCCAGCGCCGGTCGAACCTCCGCATCCGCGAAGGGTGCCTCTCGTAAGCTGCGCATTGAGGTCCATTGCGGCGATATCACGCGAGTCGAGGCCGATGTGTGCGCCGCAGGTCATTACATCGGCGTTGAGCCGCAGAATGCCGAACTCGCGCTTGATTGCGTCGTATCCGGCATTAAGCGCAGCGAGCTCAGCGACACTAGCCCGCTTGCTATTACCGGCCTAACGCGACGCGGCGCTATTAAGGGCGAACTCGGGGAGGTTCATTTCTACCCGTTCGCCGGGGACCACCATCGGAGACGACTGGCTGCGATCGCAGGTATGGGACTCATGGGGTCGTTCGGCCGCCGCCAGCTGGTGCGTCTCGCCGAGAGCCTTGCTAGCCAAAGCGGATCTCTGCCTGATGCAGAATCTCTCTGTATGGTCGTGATCGGTAGCGGCGTCGGAGGCTTGCGGACCCGCGTGGCCGTTGAGGCAATTTTGGAAGGGGTCCTGAATGCCATTTGTGACTGCGACGCCACATCCTGCATCAAGACCCTGATCTTCGTGGAGCTGCATTTCGGCAAGGCGCTCGAGGTGCAGGAGATACTGAAGACACACTCGAAAACGCTCAATGGGCGGACCGATCGCGTTCAACTCGAACTCGGTCGCCGACCGCGACGCGGCGGAGGAGCGAGACTGGGTCCCGATTTCGCCCTGGCATTGGCACTCTCTGGCCTGAGTCTCGCGACCGGCAAACATGGCCGGCCCGAAGACCGCCAGGCCGTCGCTACCATCGTCGATTCGCTCGGTCTGCCAGGTCGCTTTAAAGAACAGGTTACTGAGGAGATTGCGAAGCTGAGTGAGGCTGCAACCGAGGGCGAAAAGCGCATCGCGCCATCCGAGCTCGCACGAAAACTGAGGCTCGAACTTCGCCGCCGTGACCGAGCACCGCGCGACATTCCAACGCGCTTATCGGTCTCCTGGGACGGCAATAATGTGGTCGTTGCCGCGTTGACGGATGTCGCCGTTGTTCCCGAGCGGGCATCCGGCGTTCAAAAATCGATAGTAGACGAAGCGGTTCGGCGCATGGTTGACCCGGCTATCGAGACCATCGCGGACCTCGGACGCAGAGTAAATTTTCTTCTCCTACCGCGGGATTTCCGCGACATTGTCCGACTGACTAATGGTCCAGTCGTGTTGGAGGTCGATCGGGAGATGGCGAAGGTGCACTGGGAAATGATCGCCCAGGACGCGACTCGCGGCACGGACGGCAAAGCGCTCGGACTGAGCGTACAGGTAGCACGACAGCTTCGAACCGCTTACAGCACGGTTCCAGCCGCGGAACTTCCGCGAAAAGGATCGCTGACGGCATTGGTAATTGGCGATCCCGGCGATCCCGCTCTGGGGAATGACTTGCCGGGAGCGCGTCGCGAGGCGATGGAGGTTGCTGCCTTTCTCGAAAGCTGCGGGGTCAACGTCACCCTGATGATCGGCGCACCCGGGTCCCCTTCCGAGCAATTCAAAGGTGAAGCGGTTCCGAGCGCGTCTATGTTCGATGTTCTTGGTGCACTGATGGATGGAGGCTACGATGTCCTGCACTACGCCGGGCACGGCGACTTCGACGCCAAAGACCCTTCCGGAAGAAGCGGATGGCAGTTCAAGGGTGGGCTGCTAACGGCGCGTGAACTCGAACGGGTGGATCTGGCTCCCCGCCTCGTCGTAGCGAACGCCTGCCTGTCCGGACTCATCTCCAACAAGTTGGCCGGGGCAAGGGCAACACAGTGCCTGGACGCGGACCTGCTGCCCGGCCTGGCAGACGAGTTTTTCCGTCGCGGCGTGCGCAACTACGTCGGCACAGCCTGGGAGGTTGACGACCTCGGTGCAATCGAATTCTCCCGCACTCTGTACACGTCCCTGCTTATGCGCGGCGACACGCTGGGTGCAGCAATGCTCGCGGCGCGCCGGGCGCTGAAGGAGCAGGAGCAGAGATTCGACGCGTTGTGGGCAGCTTATCAGCACTACGGCTCCCCTGGATTTACTCTGCCCAGTTCGTCCAGCGACGCCGCAAACGCGGCGGCGGCATCCACGAAGCGGCCTTCGACAAAACGGGGCCGCAAGGAAACCACACCGATTGCCACGCCCACCGCACAGCGTCGAAAATCCTCGCAGCCCAAAAGCAAGCGAACCGCACGGAAGAAAAAATGAAAGTCGTCAAAAGTCTTGTCACATTCTCTGGCGACATCAGGTTTTAAAAGGAGACCACGCCATGGCCATCATCACCCCTGACATAAACCGACAGCTGATCGAAGCAACGAAGTTGCCACCTCTGCCCCGACGCAGAAAAAGATCACTCGAGGATCAACCACCTGTCGAATTGAAGGACACCGATGCACAGACTCTTGTGGCGGGATCAGGCCTTATCGTGGCCGCCGAGAACGTACCGGCGCAGACGCGCGCGGACCTTATTAACTGCACCCTATTCGCGCAACTCGCCGCCACGGGCGATGTTCCCGACAGCAAGAAAATCATGCCTTGGTACGATGCGTACTTCCGTCGTCTCAGGATTTTGGGGTGGGCTCAGAGCGATTACCAGTTTCAAGACTACAAGTTCAAGGGGAAGCACGCTGAGGCGCATAAGGCGGTCGAGAAGGTACTAGCTGCGCTGCTTGGTCCACAAGCCGCAGCCATAGTCGTAATCCAGACCACCCTGCAGGCCCTCCAGGAAATGGACGAGAACAGCCCATGGCTGACATTGTTCGACAAACAAAGCAAGGTTGAAACCGCGGCTAGATTCCAGGTAGCAACTGCGCAGGTAGGGCCGGGCGGCCTCCTTCAGACGGCATTGGTCGCGTTTCATCTGAAGGCAAGGGCAAAGTTCACACAGGTCCTGTTTTTCAAGTTCTCATCCAGTTCCACCAGCCTAAAATATGCATCCGGCATCGCCACGATTCAGGAGTCTGCCCTGAATGAAACTCGGGAGCTGATAGCTGATCAGCTCGCTCGCTACCGCCGGCAGATGGTGGCGGATGTAAAGTTCCCGCCGCTGCGCGTCGCGACGACACAAGCCGTGCGTATAACTCGGGGGCGCGCTGCGACCAGAAGCGGCGCTGGGGCTTTCAAGCCACGGGATGTGCTCACGACGCTCTGATGGCGAATGGCGTTCTCGCAAGCCACACAACGAGATGACGATGTTGTCTGTACGTCGTCAGGGGGTTCCCGGTGCAGACGCGATAACATATAAATCCTGCCCCGATACGAGCCCTGGCCATCTGACGCGAAGGGAGCCCATCGACTAGAATCGTAACCAGACTATCGGGGCTATCTTCCTACAAAGAGCATTCGTCGAATTCTGGCGGGCCGATTGGAAAGGACATCTATTATGAGCAAGATTAAAGTTTTTCTGAGTCACAAACACGAATTCAGGGAATCAGCCAAGCGTCTGCAATGGTCTTTAGGAAGACTAGCGCCCGACCGGTTCGATTTCTTCGCGTCCTCCTCGGACATCAAACCTGGTGACAATTGGCGCGAACGAGTGGAGCGTGAATTGGAAAAAGCGGATTGGCTAATCGCTTTGACCACACAATGCGGGGACAAATCTAAGGAATGGATCGGGCATGAAATTTCAACGTTTTCTGCAAACATTCGGACAGATTTGAAGGACGAGTCAGTAACACCTACGGAGAGGCGATGCATCATCATTCACGACGAAGGGGAGCGTCTACATGTCCATGATAATCTCCAGCAGTTTCCGGCCACAAAAGATGGATGCCAGGACTTTCTTCGCCATCTTCTTTCCTCGGACAGAGGATGCTACGGGTTCAACCCCTACGTCGGTAACGACATCTCGGAGCTCAAAAAGGAGGCGGCAAGGCTGTGGAATATCCTAGCTGCGAGTCCGCCCCCGTACGTGTTGCTACCTCGGGGAAGTTTCTTTTTGACGCCCGAGAACGAGAAGAGGCTCGATGACGACGTAATTGATGACGCCATAAGCGTGACGCTAAATCGAATGGCTGCGGCTATGCACAACATCAACTTGCGTGAGGAGTCCAACCGGTGGGAAGGCACGTTCGGCGATCTGCGGAATTTCATGAGTGAGAACCAGAGAATCTGGATACCTCTGATGGCGTTTCTGCTTCGAAAAGTTCTACGTCAAAAGAAAATTCAGAAAGCATTCATTCTCTATCCGGATTACAGTGGAACCAATTTCTATAACCCAGTAATTGGCGAGTTGTATGTCTATCCTTCGGGAGACATGTTGTTCGAGCTTGTATATTTTCCAGTGGAGACGGCATTCGGTACTCGGCATTTAAGCCAGAGAGACCAGCTGTTTCATCTCATTGTCCTTAGCATACGCTCCCAGTGGCGCCTGATAGATCGGTACACAGAAGAGGTTACGAATCTCGCGGCGAAAGAGCGAAGTCGACTGGTGGATTTGACTGACGAAGATAAAAGTAAGTGGGTTGATCTAAAAAAACGAATCCGGATCGATGTGATGAAGATTCACAGTGAATCTGCAGCTCGCGGAATTGTGAATCCGGAGAAAATACTGAGCATGTTTAGCGAACCTGAAAGAGAGGCGGTTGAAGACGAGTTCCACGCTTGGATGAAGGTGATAGGGCAAATAGAGGAAGATGAGGAAAACATCCAGGCAGCAAAGCTTGAAAGAAATCTAGAGGAGGCGGCACGAATCGTTACGGGATTACTTAAGAAGTATGCCGCGCTGTTGGCTTCCTCGAAGATTTGGTAGGACCAGTGCGATGTGGCCGTTGTCCCTCCTATTTATTCATCTGGGTTGATTCTGTGGACTTCCCCCCGTATTGATGACACTTCCGGACCATGATCCGAGCATAGGAGGAAGTGATATGAGCAGTCAATGATACAGTCCCGGGTTCAAAGACGAAGCCGTTCGCCAGATCGTCGATCGGGGATATTCCGTTGCCGATGTATCCGAACGATTGGGTGTCTCCGCACACAGCTTGTACAAGTTGGTGAAGGCCGTAAAACCAGACAAGTCGGAAGAACAGGCTGCAGCCCTGATCGAAGCCTGTAGCGAAGTCTTAAAGCTTCGCGCACAGTTGAAGCGTACCGAAGAGGAGCGCGATATCCTAAAAAGGCCGCCAGGTACTTTGCTCAGGAACCCGAGTAAAGTACCGATTCATCAACGATCAGCGTGGCCAGTACAAGACGATAACGTTGTGCCGAGTACTCGGCGTTTCCCGCAGCGGCTTCTGTCAGTGGTTGAGCAAACTGCTCTTGGACCGCGCGATTGAAGATCAACGGTTGCTTGGGTTAATCCGAGCGTCATACACAGCCAGTGGTGGCGTTTACGGCGCGCCGCGCATCTTCCTTGATCTGCGAGAGACGGGTGAGACCTGTGGCAGGAACCGGGTGGCTCGGATCATGAGGGTCAACAAAATTCAGGCTTTGCGCGGCTACAAGGCGCCCCGCCACATCGTCGGCCGGCCGTCTATCATCGCTCCCTATCGTCTGCAGCGCGAATTCACCGTCGACTGTCCTGATTAAGCCTGGGTGACTGACATCACCTACATCCGAACCTGGCAGGGCTGGCTGTATCTCGCCGTCGTCGAGTCTTTCTTTAGTAGCTTGAAGAAAGAGCGGATCAAAAAACGTATCTATAAACGCGAGATCTAGCCCGAGCTGATATCTTCGATTACATTGAAGTGTTCTAAAAACGACAACGCCGGCACAGTCGTTTTGGCGGTGTCAGCCCTGAGGTGTTTGAGCAAGCCTCATTTTGAGAGCTCGGGGTGTCGTCAGATCGGGGGAAGTCCACTCATGGCCGATGGCGCCTACGATCGTGTGTCTAAGACGCGATAAAGGAATACACCCCGCACCACAGCCGTCCTCTAATCAGAATAATAATTCCGCCAGGAGGGTTAGTCCCGATGTTCCGCAAGCCTAAACGCTAGGTAAATGTCCCGATTGACAATCGGTACCTGTCCATTAGTAGACTGTAACAAAGACTAGCGCGGGTCCGCGCGACCGGACCCCGGGTGGCACCACGAAAACCAATAATCGCGCCATCGCCATAGTCCCGACGGCGCCCCGGTTATGAAGGAGTTGGTTCGATGACCAGGAAACGTCGTATACGCAATTCCACCGCATTACCTGGCATTTCCCGCCGGGGATTCCTCAAGGCCGCCGGCGCCGCCAGCGCCTTCTACTGGCTCGGGCCGAAGCTGATCGTCGGGGACCGGGTCTACGCCCAGATACCCGGCGGCACCCTGCCGCCGGACGAGGTCGCCAAATATGCGTTGCCCCTCGTCAAGCCGCCGGCGATGCCGCCGAGCGCGGGCAGCAACAAGAACAAGGACAAGTACCGGATCGCCATGCGTCAGTTCACGCAGCGGATCCTGTCGCCGCCGCATCCCGAGACGGTAGTCTGGAGCTACGGCTCGGTGGACTACCCCGGCACGGTCGCGCAGGGCGGCACGTTCAACTACCCGGCCTTCACCATCGAGGCGACATGGAACAAGACGACCCAGGTGCAATGGCGCAACGAGTTGGTCGATCAACAGGGCAACTTCCTGCCGCATCTCCTGCCGGTCGACCCAACCCTGCACTGGGCCAATCCGCCGGGCGGAACGGCGCGGCGCGACACGCGCCCAACCTTCACCTCGACCCCGGGCCCCTACTTCGGCCCGGTCCCGATGGTGACCCACGTGCACGGCGCCCACGCGGCGGAGCAGAGCGACGGCTACGCCGAGGCCTGGTACCTGCCGGACGCCGCAAACATTCCTGCGGGCTATGCGACGACCGGCACTTTCTACGACTACTTCAATACCAAGTATGCGGAGGGCTGGACGCCGGGCATGGCTAGCTTCAAGTATCCCAACGACCAGCGGGCAACGACCCTCTGGTACCACGACCACACGCTGGGAATGACCAGGCTGAACGTCTACGCCGGCCCGGCCGGCTTTTACCTGATCCGTGGCGGGGCGGACGACGATGTGACCGACAAGCGTAACGGCACCGCAGCCATCCTGCCCGGCCCCGCGCCGGGCGTGGGCGACGACCCATTCGGGGAATACACCGAGATTCCCATTGTCGTTCAGGACCGTTCCTTCAACGCCGACGGATCGCTTTTTTATCCGGACACCCGTGCCTTCTTCGACGAGTACGCCGGACCCTATATTCCGTTTACGCCGATCTCCCCGATCTGGAATCCGGAGGTCTTCGGCAACATGATGGTGGTCAACGGCTTCACCTGGCCCTACCTCGACGTGGAGCCGCGCCGCTATCGCTTCCGGCTTTTGAACGGCTGTAATTCCCGTTTCCTGATCCTCCGGTTCGACCACCCGGGCGTCCAGGTCTGGCAGATCGGGGCAGACGGTGGCTTTTTGCCCGCGCCGGTCCAGCTGAATAACGGCAGCGGCGCGTCTCTGCTGATGGCGCCCGCCGAACGGGCGGACGTCATCGTTGATTTCGGCGATGCCGCCGGCACGACCTTCCGGCTGCTCAACCTGGGTCCGGACGAGCCTTTCGGCGGCGGCACCGCCGGTGTCGACTTCGATCCGTCAGATCCGGATTCGACCGGTCAGGTGATGGAGTTCCGGGTTAGCGCCGTGTCTGTCGAACACGATTCGACCACCCCGCCAGAGTTTCTGCAGCTGCCGGCGATCACGCCGCTGGGCTCCGCGGACGCGCATCGGGACCTCAGCCTCAACGAGGAAGTCTACGACGACGGCCAAGGCTTCGAAGGGCCGAGCGCGGCCCTGCTGGGCACGGTTATCGAGAACGGCGAGGACGAGGGCCAGCCGCTACTGTGGAGCGATCTGATCACGGAGAATCCCGCACTGGGTGCGACCGAGGAATGGGATATCTACAACTTCACCGAGGACGCCCATCCGATCCACATCCACCAGGTGCAGTTCGTGGTAGTAGGTCGCGAGGCGGAGGGTGGCGGCACCAGCGTGGCCGGCAGCAACGAACCGCTGGACTGGGAGACGGGCTTCAAGGACACCGTGATCGCGTATCCGGACGAAGTCACCCGGGTTAAGATGCGGTTCGACAAGGAGGGGTTCTACGTGTGGCACTGCCATATCGTCGAGCACGAGGACAACGAGATGATGCGGCCAATGCACGTCGGGCCGATCCCGCCCGATGCCCCGGCGGGGTAGCCGGGCGGCAGCGCGCGGTCAAAGGAGGAATCGTCATCTGACGCGGTAGCAACCGATTTCTATATGCCCCGCGGACGCGGGCTTTTGGGGACGTTCGTTTGGCCCGCTGCCGGTAGCAGCCATCTCATTTGATGCCTGTATTCGGGGCATCTCCTGCTGCGTGTCTTGGTCGACAGGGGGTTGACTGGCATCCAAAACTGACCCGGGTGTAACACTTTTCCCCGCTTCAGAATGGCGGGAGATAGTACGGAATTGGCACGCCGGGGCATTACCGTCTGTGCCCGCACCGTCGCCAGGTGCATGCGGCACCCCTGTGATGGAACGCCCTCCCCGGGTTGGCGACAATTCCTGGCCCAGCATAGCCAGGAAAACTGCGCCTGCAACCTGTTTACGTTTCAGTTTCTGGGGAATACAAGGGGTCTGTATACCGACCAACGCGCCGAGAGCCAACGCCATCGCAGGACCGCGGTGAATAGAAAACTTTGTCCAACAGCGTCGAGGCCTTCACACCCGAAGGCGAAAGTGCTGGGTTCGTTTTCCAGACCGCCAGCCCGTTCGACACCCCTCGCCTGATGGATGAACTGATCGACTGGACTAATATCGCGTTGCGCGACAAGACGCTTCACTCCTTACTCGTCATCGCTATTTTCACTGCAGTTTTCCTGGAGATACATCCCTTTCAGGACGGCAATGGTCGATTGTCACGTCTATTAACTACATTGCTGTTTTTGAAGTCCGGCTACAGTTCTGTGCCGTACAGCTCGCTGGAAAGCGTGATCGAAGCGAACAAGAGAAGTTACTATCTGGCCCTGCGCCAGACGCAAGGCACAATACGAACCGATGCTCTGGACTGGCAGCCCTGGATCACGTTTTTTCTGAAAGCGCTCAGCGAACAAAAGACCAAACTGAAGAGCAGAATTAAACGCGACCGGATCATCCTGGGCGACCTGCCCAAGCTCTCCGTGCAAATCCGGGAGATCGCCCGCGAACACGGCCGAGTGACCGACAACGATGCAGTAAGGGCTACCGGAGTCAGCCGCAACACGATCAAAGACCATAAAAAAGCCTGCACAAAAATGGTCATATCGAACGTCATGGTGCAGGACGCGGCACCTGGTATTCGCTCGCATAACTTGCAGCTACCGATAACAACAGAAACGGATAGACACTGATTTACGATTTGTTAATTGACCTGAACGGGGTGGCGCCAGAGAAGATCCCGGATCTGATCCCGGGCGCTATTTCGGGAGTATCTCCCGAATCATATCGACGTAGTCGTAACTTTCGAGCCTTGCGCTGCCGCCACACACACTGACGTCATCGGACTCGCGACTGACGAAGAGAATATAGACCCGTCCCAGTTCCAACGGGAGACCGCAACCGGCATCTGGATTGTAAGTGTGAACTTCGATCGTGCCTCGTTTCGTGCCCTTGAGACTTTCTTCGATCTTGAGCTTTGCGAAGGCGGTATCCGGATTTGCCTCGACGTAGCGTGCCTCGATCAGAGTCGCCACCACGATATTTTCGGCGAGTTCGATCTTCTCCACAATGCTCAAATCCCTGCAGGTACACGCGAAAGATTGGGGGCGATGGCGAAGAACAAAGTCATCGCCGCGGCCAACAACACTCGTTGCCGCGTTTCAAACAGCGATTTCATTTCCCTTTTTGTCGATTTCATAAGAACTCTCCTCGCTGAATTGGATCAGTGTACTTACTCGCATCCCCTAATGTTTCGCCTGAACGAGAGTCGTTTTATTTATTGCGTCAATCAACAGGGCTTGTCATTCAGACGCGACTCATTTCCACGACGCTCCCCTCCTCGCCCGCACTTCCTGCTTGGTCGGGCGCCCGCGGCGGCGCCGCTGAGAATCCCCTGCTGCAGGATCGGTCACGCTAATCGTGAACTGCGCCAGCCACTCATGGACTGCCTGGCGGGGCCACAACCGGTTGCGACACCCCGGCGGCTGAATACGCGGCGGCAACGGGCTGCGACCTTGGTGCATGGCTCCGCATTTCTATGCAGCGTTACCTGCAAATCCTCGAGATGGAGACCGCAATGCCCCGGTTTTACCCTCAACGGCACCAGCTCGAACACACTCGGAAGCAGTATCCAGTCCGGAACTGGAACAAGAGAACTCAGGCGCGGCGCCGGAGCCGGGACGCGGTTGTTGGTGCTTGCCATAGCCATGCCATTGCACCAACCTACGGGTGACAAGAAGATGCATACGTTGGACCAAAGCCTGGAATTACACGTCACCGTCGAGGCCAACGGCAGCGATGCCGTGGATTTGTTGCACGAGGCAGCGGGGCTGAGCAAGCAGGCAATCAAGTCGGCGATGACCAACGGCGCCGTCTGGCTGACCCGGAAAACCAGTACCCAACGGTTACGGCGCGCCAAACGCATATTGCAGGTTGGCGACCAGCTACACCTCTATTACGACCCGAAGGTTCAGGCTGAACTACCGCCCAAACCCACGCTGGTAGCCGATGTCGGTGGCTATTCCGTCTGGCGTAAACCTTACGGTATGCGATCGCAGGGCTCCAAATGGGGCGATCACTGCACGATCATGCGCTGGGCGGAACAGCATCTGCAGCCGCAACGCCCGTCCTTTACGGTCCATCGGCTCGACCGGGCGGCCAACGGCCTGATCCTGGTTGCCCACTCGAAAGCATGCGCCGCTGCGTTGGCCAAACTGTTCCGTGACCGGCAGATCGACAAGCGATATCGCGCAGTCGTGCGCGGCGATTTCAGCAGTCAGCCAGCGCCCCTGCGAATCGAGTCACCGATCGACGGCAAAACTGCACTTAGCGAAGTGACGTTCCTGAGTCTGAATAGCGATACGCAACGTTCGCTCGTGGAGGTGAAAATAGAGACCGGTCGCAAGCATCAGATTCGCCGGCATTTGGCAGACGCCGGCTTTGCTATTGCGGGTGACAGGCTCTACGGGAACGGTGAGCAGGATGGTTGTGACCTGCAGCTAAGCGCTTTTCGACTGGCGTTTGAGTGCCCGGTGAACCATGGGCCCGTGGTTTACACGTTGCCCACGGAATAGCTGCTGCGGTCTCGCACGGAAGGATTGTCGCCGGCATTCGTGGTGTGGAAATCGCCCGCTTTCGGGACGAACGATCACGAAAAGTCTTTTCAGCTTCAGCAAGAAAGGACGCGTTGCTGCCTGGCCATGTATTCGAAGTTACCCGCAAGGAATAGGGAATCCAGATATACAACCCGGGGCGTGATGTCAATGAGCGCAATGATGCATTGGGCATCGAATACATACTTCTGGGCCAACTGGCCGGACACTGTGAGTTTCTGGAGTAGCCCGTGCTCGCCTCCAGCGGAAAGTGCGCTACAGTAGTGCTGCTTGCCTTGCACATGGTTTTGTAGATGTGGCGATAAGGACAGGTTTTGGTGAAAGCACACTTAATTCGAGACCGAGTTTAATCAATTCTCCCCGGAACAGCCTTGGCTCGAAATTGCATCATATTAGCTGCCGCGAATAGCAATAATCTGAGCGAACTGAAGAAGAACCGCCGATGAGGGATAATAAGTGCTCCTACGCCGACTGACAGAGCACCTGAAACAACAAAACTGGACCGCGGTAGGGCTTGATTTCCTGATCGTTGTACTCGGTGTATTCATGGGTATACAGGTCCAGGCCTGGTACGAGAGCCAGCGGGAGCAGCAACTTGTTAGGAACTACCTGCACCGGCTGAACGAGGATTTCTCGCTGTCGATTGCCGGTACCGAACGGACCAAGACATTCGTCACCTCGAACCTGGACAACCTGGGCATTGTATTGAGCAGCCTGCGTGACTGCGCTGTCGCCGATGGGAAAAAAGACCGGTTCGCCAACGGCTTGTTTCACATGGGCAAGCTAATTCCGGCTCAATTCGTCGACGGTACGCTCGAGGAACTGCGCGCGTCGGGACGCCTGCTCCTGGTGCAAAACGACGACCTGCGCACAGCGATTAATGAGACGGTGCGCGAGCATGAATACCAGGCGAGAGTGTGGCCGGCGCTGCAACGACGGGCAGCGTCCAGTCGCGCCTATATCACCGATAGTTTTATCTTCTGGATGAACCGCCCGGTCAATGGGTTTAGCAACGCTACCTGGAGTGAGCTGGAAATTGACCTCATGGAAGCGTGCAAGGACAAAACCTTACTGTCGAGGCTCTCAGACCTGCACCGGGTCAGCTCTACCAGTATCGACTGGCTGGACAGGAATCTGAACAATTTCACGAACGTAAAGAAGTTGCTCGATATGGAACTGGAGAATCACAGCCAGGCTCAATAGATTTGGCGGCAGTGTGAACCCTCCCGTAGTTCGGTAATTCAGGAATCAGAAAAAAACCGCTTGCCCAAAGTAAGCCAGGCAATCCAGCAAACACGAGCCGGAGCAGAATCACACCAGATACGGTTGCCAAATGGCTCGAGGGGCTGCGGTAGGCGATGAAAATAACCGTTCTGTCGTGGAAAGGCTGAGCTCCCGGCCGGGACATGGGCTACGGAGAATTTGTGGCGGCGGATCAGACGATCAGACACTGATTTGGCAGGCGCTGAACAGCATCGCCATTGAGTCCCCCTGAACGATAGCGGCCACCGTTTGCGCACGGTTAACCCGCCACGGCGACGAACGTTCAGGATTCAAGACTGGAAACAAGATAAAGGCCGCTTTCTGCAAAAGGAAGCGGCCTTCTCTATTGATACTCGGGAAAGATCTCAACCAGAGCTGCTGCGCTCAAGAATTCTTTCACACCCCGGGACAGCTGCGCCAGACGCAATTGCCCGACGATCCTGCAGGTCAGTTGATCATTCCGACTACCGAACCAACGCTAGCGCCGATTGCGGCGCCTTTGCCGGTATCACCAGCCAACGCGCCTATGCCAGCGCCAACCGCGGCACCTTTGGTAATCGCGCAACCGACCAGACCGGCCAGCAACAAACCGAGAAAAATCTTTGTAATACGATTCATTTTAGCCACCTGCCTGTGATCAACGGCCCTTGACCATTCGTTGCCAGACAACGCCAAGCACCGGATCACCTTTGCGTCCGGGGTTGTCCGAGTACCAGTCGTCGATCTGCTCGATCGCACGATCGATGGTGCCGGCATTCAGCCACGCAACGAAAGCGAGAAAACTGAATGGACAATGTAACGGATAAGGACAAAACCTCGAGGCTCGAGTCACCGTTTCGCGGCCATGTCCCGGTCTGTCCGTAGCAACCCCGATTGACCGGAGGCGCTTTCGGCACTAGCGTCTTGCCATGTCCAGATACCGAACAACGCGAGCCCACGTTCACGCACCCGGGCACTCGGTTCGCCTTGCCATCCTCACCTGTCTGCTGCTGTCGGCCTGTGCCGCACCGCGGGTCGAGATCATTGAAACGGTTCACGTGCCCGAGGGCACGGTCGATACGACAAGTCGCGAAATCACGCTGCAACAACATCAGGATTTTTATCTACCCGAACTTGGACTCTGGGTCAGCAACCGATTCGCGGGCGCGCGGATGAACAGCGCCGCGCCAGGGCCGGATGGCTCATTGGTGATCGATGTCCGGCCCGAGAACTCGCCGATCAACGATTCGGCGTGGTATGGGTTCAGACTCTGGCGCGACAGCGGCGAACGGCCGGTCGACATCGTGCTGCGGTACACAGGCGGCAACCACCGTTACCCACCCAAGATCAGCAACGACGGCAAGAACTGGCGCACAATCGATCCCGACGCCGTCACGGCAACCGCGGCAGGCGAGACGCGGTTTTCGCTTGATGTCGGCACTACACCCTTGTGGGTTGCGGCACAGGAGGTGGTTACAGGAGAAACGATCGATACCTGGCTCCACGGGCTTGCCCGGCAGGGGTGCGCCCGGCTCTCGCGCGGCGGATTCTCCGCACAGGGAGCGCCGATACCCAAAGCCGTCGTCGGCACGCCGGGACGCCCGGCAGTGGTGGTGCTCGGGCGCCAGCACCCGCCCGAGGTTACCGGCGTACTCGCGCTGTTTTCGTTCATCGAGACTGTTTGCGACGACAGTGATCTGGCGAGACGCTTCCGCGACAACTTCGCGGTCGTTGTCTATCCACTGATGAACCCGGACGGCGTGCGCGAGGGACACTGGCGGCACAACATCAATGGTGTGGACACCAATCGCGACTGGCAGCACTTCCGCCAGCCCGAGCCGCGCGCAATTCGCGATGATCTGCTCGCTACCGATCTCGTCGACGTGGTGTTTGCCCTCGACTTCCATTCAACGCAGAAAGACATCTTCTACGTGCTCGAGGAAAGCGAAGGCCCCGAAGACTACCGGCTCATGATCGAGTGGATTACGGCAATTGCCGATAGCGTCGAGGGTTACCATTGCCTGGTACAACCGGTGTCGAGCAAAGTGCCGGGATCCAGTGTATGGATGGGCGAAGCGCTCGATACGCCTTCCGCCACCTATGAGGTCGGCGACGACACGCCGCGTGAGCGTATCCACACCGTCGCCACGGCCGCCGCACATGCAATGATGGAACTGTTGCTGCGTGACCGCAGCGACTGACAGATCATGCCCGGCAGCGTCATTTGTGCAATTGGTATTGGTGCCTCAGGCCGTTCAGATTCCACCTTTCGATGCGCAATCTCGGCCATTCGCGCCGCGCCGTATCGTTTTGCATGAAATGAATGCCGGTTTAACGGCGCCAACCAATCATGGTCACTGTTCGTGAAACGGTAGTTCTTCTGCACCAAGCGAAGTGATGTGGCTCACCAGACCGGATGCAGCCCCGACAAGCGCGATGTAACCGAGCATGACCACCATTGCCCTGATGCCTGCAACAAGCCGATTCACCTGGTACACGCGGCGGACGGAAATCACGAAGTTGGACAGCAGAAGAAAGAGCAGCAGCAACTGCAAGGCTAACGGCATCCAGTGCCGGTCGGCCGCCTGCTCCAGAGGCAACAGGAACGCCAGCAAAATGTAGGCTGCGCTGTGCAGATGCAACGAGTGAATCAGATGATCGAAATACAAACGCTGGCGAAACGCGGCTTTCAAAAATAGCGCGAAAACCGGCAGCAGTATGAACATCAGACGGGGAAGGTCGTCGCTTACAAAGCGGGCCTGTCCAGCGGCCTCCGCGGCCACGGCTCGGCCTTCCGTGAGCAGCGCTCCCTGCCCTACCACCCAGCCGGCGACGATAAAAAACAACACGCTGATAACGAGATATAAGCGAAACGGCGGCGTATACAGTTTGCGCTTGCCAGCCAGGAATTCGCTGGTCAGCACACCGGGTCTGCGAAACAGCGTCCATAGGGTGCGAAACGCGCGCCCGTCGACGTCGAAGGTCTCATGCAGTACTTCACCAAGCAAGTCGGGGAGCGGGCGTTCCAGATCGAGGTCTTTCTGGCCACAGTTGGGACAGTAGCTGGCCTCGAGCGGCGTGTCGCAGTTTCTACAGTTTGTCATCCGATCGAAGTATAGCCGCCGGAGGTGGGCCTCGAGCGGCAAATTTAATCTGCAGACCTCCGCTCATTCGAAAAATCCGAGACCGCTTCGCAGCGACAGTATCGCCACGAATACGGTTTCACCAGACCGCGTAATGACACGGAGGCCGAGCGGCAGGTGGCGCCGATCCCGGCAAGCGGAGGATTGGTGCGGCTCGAGGAGGTAAACTCCGCGTGACATGCCAGATGCCGGTGAGGGGGGCACTACAACGATCGGCCGGTCTGCCCCGAAAATACGACACTGCCCATGCAAGGAAGAATCCGATGGCTAAACTCAAGTCTCCACACCGACCCGCGACACCCGAAGATGCCCATGCACTGGCCGAGTTGCTAAACATGGCCGGCGACGGCATGCCCGAGTACCTGTGGGAGGGAATGGCCGAACCCGGTCAGACTGCCTGGGATGTCGGCCGCTATCGGGCCAGTAACAAGGAAAAGGGCTTTTATCGCAATGCGACCGTCCGCGAGGAGGATGGCCGCGTTGTCGCCGCCCTGATCGGATACCCTTTGCAACGCGATCCCGAACCGGTCGACTACGTCAGCATGCCTTCCATGTTCGTGCCACTGCAGCAACTCGAGGAACTCGTCCCCGGCACCTGGTATGTGAACGTGCTCGCCACCTACCCGGAACACCGCGGCAAGGGATACGGCCAGACCCTGCTGGACATCGCAACGGACAAAGCCCGCACGACCGGCAGATCCGGACTCAGCCTGATAGTCTCGGACAGCAACACAGGCGCGCGCCGGCTGTATGAGCGGTATGGATTCAGCGAAATTGCCACCAAGCCGATGGTCAAGGAAAACTGGGAGAACGCAGGACAGAACTGGGTGTTGCTGGCCATGGATATCTGACGGCTTTACGTCCGCGTCCGGCGACCGGCCGCAGGCCAATAATCTAACCCTGGCAGGGTTGCTGCCTGCGGCTGTCACCAGACAACAGCACACTTCGATATGCTGCGGTCTTCGCCAACTTCTATCGGCGATCGGCGCGAGGACGCAGCAGCAAAACCTGCCCCGGATAAATAAGGTCAGGGTCGGTAATGGTCGCGCGATTATCCGCGTAGATCTGGCGCCACAGCAGCGGGTCACCGTAAATCCGCTCGGCGATTCGCCACAGGGACTCGCCACGCAACACGTGGTACTCCAGGACGGATCGGCCAGCTCCATCGCTGACGGGTGCAAAGATTCTCTGACCCGGGTAAATACGGTCCGGGTTTTCGATAAAGGTCTCGCCTACGCCGATCTCGTAGGCGGCATTATTCCGCTCCAGCAACACCGGCCAGTTTTCCGGGTCGCCGGTCAGGCGTCGCGAGATGCCCCACAGCGTATCGCCCTGGCGCACGGTATACATCAATGCCGGTTCGCCCGGACCCGCAGCAGCCGGAGCGCCGGTCTCGAGATACGGGCCCAGTCGGTCGATTATTAACGCGTCAATATCCGGATCGAACGGCCCCATCGCGTTCAACATACCGAGCAGCTCCATGCCGGTTTCGTAGTCGCCACCGTTAAACTTCACCTCGGCGGCCAGTGCCAGCGCTTCTGCCAGGTCGCTGTGCCGCCCGCCCAGGCTCTCCGCTGACAACGCGGCCGGATTGGTCTCAACGAGTTCGTACAGCTCGGGTATGACTACTTCCGTTTCGCCCCGCTGCAATCCGGCGATTGCGGCATCGATGACATCTGTTGGCGCCACCGGCGCAACCGGAGTGGGCAATTGCTCTTGATCTATGACCTCTACAGGTAGCCGCACATCTTCATCGAGCTCCTTGTCCGGACCGGGGACCACAATGACGGGCGCCTCGACTTCGGGCTCAATGTCCGGAACGGGGCTCACGGTGACGGGTACCTCGCCCACGTCCCGCGCCCCGCCCATAAATTGCGTGACACCGACCGCAATCGCAACGAGAACAGCTACCGCCACACCTATCCATACTCCTGGTCGGCCGGAACTCTTCGCAGCGGTTGCCGCGCCGGAGACCGTGGTGCCAGGCGGCGGCCGGGTGGCGGACACCGCTACTGCTTGCGGCTCGGCGGCAATGACCCCCGCGGGCGGTTGCGGCTTCTCAGCCACCGCAGCGCGCTGCGGCCCAGTCTTGTCTTCCTCCACCGTCGCCGGCGCCATATCGAAAAGACGGCCGTCGGGCGTCCGCATATGCAGCGCCGGTGCGCCCCACTCCACCTCGTAACCGCGCGCATACAGAAATGCGCGCGCCGAGTTCAGCGCGGCGTCCACCGGCTGACCTGATGCGAGATAGCGATAGAAATGCCGCGACAGCGCGACCGCCGCTTTGTCAGGTATCGGAAACTGCATCGCCACGACTGCCGGAATGCCGCGCCGGATCAGGCTCTGGGCCACGCCGCCAAACGGGTCGCTGCGCGACGCAGTCGCACCCATGCAACTGTTCAGGAAAACCAGCCGCAACGAGGTCAGGTGATTCCGCAGCAGCATCGCGAGCTGGCGTCCGGCAATCACGTCGGACGTACCCGGGACCGCATCCGACTCCAGTACCAGCACACCCTCATCGCCGGAGAAATCGCCATGGCCGATGAAGTGCAGAGCGTGCGGCCGGTTTTTCAGTAGCGCATTGTCGAGGCTTTCGAGCGTTGCGTGTTGCAGCCGTTCAATACGAACTGCACCGCTCGCGGTGAGTTCGTCAAGCGCCCTGTCGAGATGGGCAATTTCCTCTCCGACCTCCAGCCCGGGGCGGTCGCCGGGTGCCGCTACCGCGATCAGCAACCGCAATGGGCGCTCGGCAGCCAGGCTCGGCAACGGTTCGTCCACGTCGAGCCACCGGACCACCGGTTTCATCCGGTCGGAAAACAGGAAGTCGTCCTTGGCCGGGCTGTACAAAAACTCCCAGGGAAGCCGTGCGAGCTCAGGCGCATCGGTGGTATTAATCACAAACCGCACGCCCTCGCCGCGTTGCGGATCGATGGTGCGCAGGCTGTCGGCCAGCCGCCCCCCGAGCGCCGAGTCGAACAATGCCGAATACAATGCCTTGCCGGCCTCGCGCACGTCTTCGGGTCGCGGCAACAACGCATCGACATCGACACCACCGGTTGCGCGCCGCGCCGACCCTTCGATCTGCCGCGCGTTTGCCCATAATGCGTTTTCGAGACCCGGGGCATCGAGCGACCAGGCATCCGGGTCACCCGCTCCCGCCGGCGACTCGGGCACGGATATCGAATACCCACCTGCACCGCTCCCACCGAACCGCAACTGCACCGAGCGATACCGGACACCGCTGGACTCTGGTGGCGGTGCATCGACCGGCGCTGACGCAGCTGGCTGGCCTTGCGCTCGGGCCCGGTCCTCTACCTCTATAACGACCTCGGCGACCAGGTTTCCCTCGGCCTGCATCACGGTCAGCGAACGCAGGTAAGCCGGCACGTCTTCGATGGGCGTGCTGACGAGTTCCACCGGCAGCACATGCCATCCAGGCGTTGGCCACTTCCGGCTCGCGAGTTTCAGCTCGGTACGCGAATAACGCCCGTCGGCGACGGATTCCGGCGAGATCAGGAAAACAAAGAGATCGGACTCTTCGATCGCGTTACGAATGTAATCGTCGAAGCTGCGCCCGGCCGGCAGGTCCTCCCTGTCGAAAAACACTTCATGCCCAAGCGCCTGCAGTCGACAGCAAAGGTCTTCAGCGGTCGGCCTGTGGTCAGAGGCGTAGGACAGGAATATTTTCAAACCGGGCCTCGCAGTTCGCGGCCATACGGTTCGGAGTATAGCCAACACTCAGCAGGAAGATCGGAAATGTGGCGTTCCGATCGCAAGCGCACATTGAATTTTCAGTGGTGTCGACCGCCCTGACCGTCACCACGGACGCCGCGACCAGCGCATTGACTCCGCCATCGACAGATGCGACGCCCGGCCGAAGCCGTCCGCCAAGGACGGATCGCTCGCATTGATCGCAAGCCCCTTGTCGCCGACGAGCAACGCGATGCTAGTGTCGCGACCGCGGTGGGACAGCACCGACCGGGTGAGTTACCGCAACCTAATCTCGCGAGACGCTTCTCCGAGCAGCCGGTCTGGGTTCAAAATTGGGGACGGCGATGTGAACATCAGCCCGGTGGCGACGAAGTCAAGGTAGGCCGAGTCGCCTGAAATGCCGCCAGCGAGAACGCGAAAATTACCGCGACGGTTGGCGGATTGGCGGAGGGTAACGGCCCACTCGCGCTGCCCGGTGACCCACACGCCGCAGGACCGGAATATGCCAGGGATCGCGCCATGATCCCAGACGGATGCTATTAAAGCCTTAGCAGGAACCGTTGGGACCGCAGACAAAGCCATGTCGCAGATGCCTGTCCAGATCTTTGTCGCTCTGTTCGCCGCGCGCGACCCGATCCGGATGCTGGCGATCGTTCTCGCTATTTCGGCAGAACCGTGGCCGCCCGACCGGCGCCGCAGATGCGGGAATTGTTCATGGTTCTGATCGGCTGGGCGCGCGGTGGAAGCGAGGCCACTCAGGGCGTATCCGAGAAGCTGCATTGTCCGACTCTCGGGCACCCGATCAGCTGCGTGATGGTGTTAGCCGAGCGGGACGCGACCCCAGGTCTGGACGATGCGTGGCAGGCTCATGAGCGTTAGCGGTTGGTCGGCGAGCGCGCGGAGTTCCTCCACCACGCCGTCAATCTCCTCGGCGCTGGCCAGCCCGTGGGCCAGGACCGGCGTGCGTATGTAGTCCATCGTCAGATGATGGATGGCTTTCACCTCGCCGGCAAGACCCGCAGGCTGGACCACATTCACATGCACATCTTCGAATCCTGCGTCGATCAGAAGAGCGGGCAGGCGCGGGCCAATTGTGGGGTCGGCTCCGGCCAGGTGGACCACTTCCGAATAGAGCCCAATGTAACGCTCGAACGCCGCTGACGGCGGGTAAATGAAATGGCCTGCGAAGTCGATATCCTCGAAAACCACCTGACCACCCGGACGCAGCAATCCCCGGCACGTGGACACGGCCGCGGCCGGGTCCGGGAGGTGGGTTAGGATGAAACGGCCGTAGATCAGGTCGAACTGCCGGCGCGAGGGCCACTCGCCGATCGTGGCGACCTCGAACCTGATGTTGGACAGTGCGTTGGCCGCTCTCTCGCGTTCAGCGATGGCAATGGTCTCGGCGTCCATGTCGATGCCGAGCACTCTACCGCCCGGTCCTACCAGTCGCGAGAGTTCCACGCAGACGTCGCCGCCGCCGCAGCCAAAGTCGAGGCAGGAAGAGCCGGGCGCGACGCCGACCCGGTCGAGCAGTGACAGGGTCGTCGGTCGTACGATCCGCGACAGGAGGCGTAAACGCTCACGACCGTCGGCACCGCCTTTTATCACGTATCCGGATGAATTATCCGTCATCGCGCGGCCCTCCATATAAGGTTTCGTATGGTGCCGGCCATCGCTCAACAGCAGCGGCCCGACATTGGCGCGAGGTTATTTCAATTAGCTTACACCCGGGGGAACGGTCAGCATCGCAGCCTCGGCCACCGGATCCCGATGGAGACCGTGACAGAGGCCGTAAACGGAGGGATCGTTCAAACCCCTCAAAATTCTCACGCCGGGTGCTCAGGCTGGTGGGGAAAAGTCAGTTATTCCCGCACGAGCACACCATGGCCGACCAAAGGGTGTTCGCCTCCTTCGGTAGCGACGAAGTCCAA
>Ga0224504_10000155_pt1 | contig 29282 bp, 33 predicted proteins | sample SF_Oct11_sed_USG_3_FD_170160 | JGI IMG/M metagenome (GOLD analysis project Ga0224504, IMG submission 170160) | Sediment microbial communities from San Francisco Bay, California, United States - SF_Oct11_sed_USGS_24 | ecosystem: Environmental > Aquatic > Marine > Sediment | place: USA...
TCAACTCTGAACCAAGAGGAACCGGTTTTATGTAGCGAACGTTGAGATTGACAGTAACACCAAAGGTGTTGCTGTCTGTTGTCATCATGATTGCGCGGCCGATAACTTCATCGAGGATTGTCGCAGAAATACCACCATGCATCACATTGGGATAGCTCTGATGCTCATTAAGTGGTGTAAACACGGCGATGAGCTCATTGCCCTCTGTCTCGTAAAAGCGGGTTTTAAGGCCAAAAGCATTATCAACGCCGCAGACGAGGCAATTCTTGGATATATTCTGGCTATGTACAATTTTGTGGTTCATAGGGTCCCCGATGACAATAAATAAGTTTCAATCCAGATAAGACGGAACCCGTCTTGTTATCTTGGCTTTCAGGTAAAGGCTTCACAGACCCCGTCCCAAAAGGAGGACAGGTCGAGAAAGAACAAAAGGGAAATGGCCGCAAGACCAAGCCCGGCAACCACGGCAAGTGCAACATAATGTTTCTTCATGTCCCCCAACCTCCTCCATGAACAAGATATTACGACAAGCAAAACATGTATCTAGCGGCCAGGGCTGAGCTCTATTTGTCCTTCTGCGTCCACTTGCTGCCGTCCAGAAGCTCAAATTCGGCATTTATGAATGGCCTGTCCTGCTGCTTGACCTGATCGATATACTCCCTGCCCGCCTCACTGGCGGTTTTCTTTTTAAGGCCCTGCTTGTTCACCTTAAGCAGTTCAAGACTCGCCTGATGCTTTCTGAGCCCTGGCAGTGGCACAGCAAGTGCGACCACCAATGCAATAAAAGCGATCAGATAGAGGAGAGTCTGATTGATCTGAATCGGCAAAGGCACCCAGAGCGCCAGGTTGAATATCAGAATACCGCCCCAGAAAATGCCCTTGAAGATCCTTGACGTTTTTTGACTTTCCGCACGCAGAGCTTTGATCTCTTTAACGGTAAGTGGTTTACCATTGTTGATGGCATCCTTAACAAGCTGCTCTATTGGATTAATCTTGCTGCGCATCTGATTTTATTTCTCCAGAGGTGGATGTTGCTGACTCTCTCTTAGTTATGGGCTGTTCAGCTTGTTTACTGGCCTCTTCTTTCGATTTCTTGCGATTGCGGGAAAAACGCAGGTAACTATTCAGCAGCCAGCCGATGGCTAGACCTGCAGAAAAAGCAAAAAGAACCAGGAGAGCGAGAGAGACATCAACCGACCCTGCCAGGTAATTTATCGAGACCAGACCAGTATTCAGATAAACAAAGAGAACCATAATAGAGATAAGAATGATGCTGATGACAAGTTTGACTTTCATAGGCCGACCTCTAATAATGTGCGTGTGCAAATAAACTCTGGGGAAACTTGCCAATAACAGGATTCGCGCTAATCTATTGACAGTTTATGCAACGCATTCATTTTACACGGTTTAAGGGAGAGCGTCATGAATAAATCGATCCTTTTCTTCAGTCTGTTCTTCTTGCTTGCTGTTCAGGGCCAGGCAAACGAGGCGCCCTCTTTAAGCCTGGGGAAAACCCTTTTCGAATCTACGGAACTCGGTAGCAAAGGGAAAAGCTGCCAAACCTGTCATTCTCAAGGCAAAGGCCTGGATATGATCGGAGATTTTAACGACGAAGAACTTAAGGATATTATCAACGCCTGTCTCCGTGACGCTCTAGGCGGCAAACTCATCTCTGTGGAATCCCAGGAGATGGTGGCGTTGCTTGCATACGTGAGGAAGTTTCAAAAGAGATAACAGCCACGTAGCGCGGGAAGATGGATGTGATAAACCAGACAAACAAAACCCGAAGGGGACAGATTGATTTCTGTCCCCTTCTATCTTCGTGGTTCAAGGTAAGTCGTTAAGACACGCGGCGGACAAAATATCTCCGCTCAGGACGACCGACGGCACCGTAAATCAACTCTGCAGTCAGCTGGCCATTGACTGTGAGATATTCGAGATAGCGACGAGCGGTCGTGCGGCTGGTTCCGATCTTGGCTCCGACTTCCTCTGCACTGAAACCGTCAGGGTGCGGGTTTTCGAAAACTCCCTGAACCTTATTCAATGTAAATGCATCTATTCCCTTTGGCAGAGCTGGTTCTCCAGGCTGACTGTCTTTGTAGGGGTGCAGGAGGCGGTCAATATCCTTCTGGTCGAGACTGGTCTCGGTTTGTAAGCTCCGACGATGTTCACGAAAACTCTCAAGGGCCTCCTTGAAGCGGGAGAACATGACTGGCTTGAGAATGTAGTCAAACACCCCGCCGCGCATGGCCTCTTGCAATGGTTCCAACTCCTTTGCTGCCGTGATCAGGATGACATCAGTGGCCTGACGACTGGCGCGAATTCGCCAGAGTATCTCAGTCCCTAGCCCATCGGGAAAATACAGGTCAAGCAAGACCAGGTCTGGTTCGAAAAGTTCACACATCTTTTCTGCATCTACCAGGCTGTCTGCAAGGCCAACGACGGTGAAACCGCCAACTTTTTCGGTAAAGTGTCGATGGATCTCCGCAATTTTAGGATCATCCTCAACTATCAACACGCTGAAATCCATCTCAGAACCTCCCTTGTTTCGGGATGAATACGGAGAAAAGAGCCCCGCCAAGATCACTGTCACTCAGGGTGATTTGACCGCCAAGATCCCTGAGAGCTTTCCTCGCCAGGTAGAGTCCATGGCCACGGTCGTTTTGCTTGGTCGTGAAGCCCCTTTCGAAGATCTGTTCACTTTTCTCTGCGGGCACCCCTGCACCTGAATCTTCGACTTCGAAAACCAGATCGTTGCTGACATCGGTCATAGACAGCTTGACTTTTGCTTGATGCTCACCCTGAAGAGCAGCGTCAAAAGCATTGTCGAGCAAGTTGCCAAGGATGGTTACCAGTTTTTCACGGCTGAGTTCAGACGGCACGTCTTTAAGCTGGCTGTCGGGGTCGATCTCGAACTCGATGCGCAGTTCTTGAGCGTGGTTGTACTTGCCGAGGATAAAAGCAGCCAGGACCGGAAAGGGTACAGCCTTAGCGAGAAAAGCAATCAACCCTTGGTAACCCGCGGTTTCCTGGCTGATCAACTCCAGAGCCTCTTTATCATGGTCGATCTGGATCAACCCGGCAATAGTGTGGAGTTTGTTTGAATATTCATGGGTCTGGGCTCGTAACATTTCGGAGTATTCTTTGACTTGGGAGAACTGCTTAGCGAGTATGTCAAGTTCGTCCCGGCGCCGAAAACTGGCGACAGCACCGATAATTGTATCCTGCTCAATCATCGGTACCGTGTTAATGAGCATGATGGTTCCATTCACTTCAAGTTCCTGATCATGTCTCTGCTCTCCTCCGGAGAGGATACGGCTCAATTTTGCTCCCGGAAGGACGTCTTTGATTGGTTGGCCAATAATTTGCGACTCCGAATCTTTGCCAAGGATGACAATAGCTTGCCGATTGACCACGGTGACATTTGCATGACGATCAATGGCGACAACTCCCTCGCGGATCGAATCAATAATCGTTTCACGTTCGGTTAACAGGCGGGCAATCTGCTCAGGCTCCAGGTCAAATATCGCGCGCTTGAAACGGTTAGAGATGCTGACGGCACCAAGAATCCCGAAGACAACCAGGACACCGACAAGTACCCCCACTTTAAGTTGATGGTCATGGATGATGACACGCACATTTTCCTGAAGATAGCCGACAGAGACGACTCCGACAATGCCTCCACTCTCATCAAAGATCGGCACTTTACCCCGGATAGACGGACCGAGAGTTCCCACGGCTCGTGAAACATAGGATTCACCACGCTCAAGAGCCGGAGCATTGTCACCGCCGACCATTTTTTTACCAAGTCTATCTGGTTTCGGGTGGGAGAAACGAATGCCGTCGCGGTTGCCGATAACGATGAATTCAGCACCAACTTCCTCACGGATCTTTTCAGCAAGTGCCTGCAGCTTTCCTTCAGGTCGAGGCTTGACAATCTGATGTTTGACCATGGGCAATTGTGCCACGGTACGTGAAACCTGTAATGCCCTCTTGCCAATCTGATCCTCGAGGACTTCGCTTATCATCGCGGTATACAAACCACCGGCGATCAGGGTGAGAGAAAAGACTAACAGAAACACCAAGCAGATCATCTGAGCTTTGAGACTGGTTGGTAAGGAGCGTGATATCAGGGCGCCTGGATTGAAGCTCATAGATCTCTATCCATCTGAAAAGATTAAATTAAATCATAACCTGAAAACTGTGTGAACAGAATAGCCAAAATGGTTTTTATGCATCAAAAAATCATTATGGTGCAATTCTTTACAGTGTTCTAGCAGTTGCTAAAATACGTATACGTCAGGTAAAAAACCTGTCCTAAAACAATTACTCACTTAAACCCTTTCGGCAATGATGCCGCCCCTTGATTAATTTAAGGAGATGACAATGAAAAAACGATGGATTGGACGATCACTGATTCTGCTGGCAGTGGTCTGCATGGGGCTACCTGTAAACACCAGCTTTGCTGCTGCCGAAGTTGAAGAACTTCACTTCCTGATCCCTGGCGGGGCCGGTGGTGGCTGGGATGGCACAGCCCGTGGCGTCGGCAAGGCGTTGCTCGATTCCGGATTAGTGAAGCAAGCCTCGTTTGAAAACATGTCAGGTGGTGGTGGCGGAAAAGCCCTGAATCACCTGATCAGTACAGCAGAGAGGCAGCAAGGCACAATGCTGGTCAACTCGACGCCTATTATTATCCGTTCGTTGACAGGAGTGTTTCCGCAATCGTTCCGTGACCTGACTCCGATTTCTTCAGTCATTGCTGACTATGCGGCATTGGTGGTTGCGAAGGATTCCAAATATCAGACACTTGAGCAAGTTCTTGCCGATTTCAAAAAAGACCCACGCTCAGTCAAAATGGCCGGTGGTTCGGTTAAAGGCAGTATGGACCACTTGGTACCGGCAATGATCGTCAAGGGCGCCGGCGCCGATCCTTTAAAACTGGTCTACGTTCCTTACGATGCTGGTGGCAAAGCTATGGCTGGCCTCCTTTCCGGTGACACCCAGGTTCTTTCGACCGGTTTCGGTGAAGCTCTTGGCCTTGCCAATCAGGGTCAAGTACGCATTCTCGCTGTGACCTCTGATGAGCGTCTCTCCCAGGCCCCCGACGTTCCAACCGTTAAAGAATCAGGTGTCGATGTAACCTTCGCCAACTGGCGTGGGTTCTTCGGCGCTCCGGGCCTTCCGGAAGCCAAGGCTCAGGCCTATCGCGACGTACTGAAGAAGATGTACGCTACCCCTGAGTGGGAAGATATCCGCAACAAGCGCGGTTGGCAGGATCTTTATAAGCCAGGTGCCGAGTTTACCTCCTTCCTCGAAGGCCAGGAAAAAGCGATCGGCGAAATGATGCGCGAGCTTGGCTTTATTCAATAAAAAAAACGCCTACGACAGAGACTGTTGGCCTCCCCGTGACAGGGGGAGGCCAAGGGTCACAGCAAGAAAGGTTTTTTCATGGCACGGGAAAAGGTAGGAGCGCTGGTTATGCTGCTCTTCTCAATGGCCTACGGGTCGCTTGCACTCAAAATACCCTTAAGCTTCATGGCCCAGAACGAATTCTTCACCTCGCGAACCATGCCCTACGCGCTGGCGGTGTTGGGGATGATTATTGCGTTGCTGATTCTGGTGATGCCGACAGCTGACCCTGCTGGCAAGCGCTCCCTCAAAGAGGAGACCCGTGGCATGGATTGGAAAACAGCAATTCTGCTGGTCGTTGGAATGATCGGCTACGGAATGCTTATGAAGTGGCTCGGGTTTATCATCTCCTCGATACTCTTTTTATTGTGCGGTTTCTACATTCTTGGCGAACGTCGGATCAAAAGAATGCTGCTGGCCTCAATACCACTGGTCATACTGCTCTGGTTCGTCATGTCGTCCCTGCTCGGTGTTTACATTGCACCGGGTGAACTCTTCTACACCTTGGGGGTTTTATAATGTGGGATGGAATGATTAACGGCATGCTTACCGGGATCAGCACCACGATGATCCCGATGAATATTGGCATGGTCCTGTTTGGTTGCTTTATGGGCAGCCTGATTGGCATGTTGCCGGGTTTGGGACCCATCACTGCGGTCGCACTGATGATTCCCGTGACCTACGGATTAGAGCCCTCTACCGGGATGGTACTGTTGGCCGGTGTCTACTATGGAGCCATTTTTGGTGGTTCGACCTCGTCAATTCTGATCAATGCTCCAGGTGAGGCTGCGACAGTAGCCACAGCGCTCGACGGCTACCCTTTGGCGCGCCAGGGCTACCCGGGCAAGGCATTGGCGATAGCTGCTTATGCATCTTTCTCCGGAGGGACCATCTCGGTCATCATGCTGATGTTTTTTGCGCCGATGCTGGCCAGCGTAGCAACTAGCTTCCAATCGGCGGACTACTTTGCGCTGATGATTCTTGGCCTTACAGCGGTATCGGCGTTTGCAGGTCGAGGAGGTGTCTTAAAAGCACTCTTAATGGTTGTCCTGGGCCTGATGCTGGCTACGGTCGGCACCGACCAGACTTCAGGGGTGCAGCGTTTCACTTTCGGTTCACTGGAGCTGCTTGACGGTATCGAATTCCTGTTGCTGGCGATGGCGACCTTTGCTCTGACCGAAGCACTATCGATTGTCCTCAAACGAGATGAGTCGTCGGACAGTCTCAAGCCGAAAATGATCGGTTTCAAGAGTCTGAAAGTAACCAAAAAGGAGTTCAAACAAATCGCACCGACCATTGGCCGCTCCTCACTACTCGGCTTTATCATTGGTGTTCTGCCCGGCGCAGGCGCAACACTGGGCTCCTTCATGGCCTACGGCATGGAGCGAAACATCGCAAAGCCGGAGGACCGGGAGAACTTCGGCAAGGGCAGCTTGATCGGTCTGGCAGCACCTGAAGCAGGCAATAATGCCGCCAGCTCCGGATCCTTTGTCCCACTGCTCTGCCTCGGCATTCCCGGTTCAGGAACCACCGCGGTCATGCTCGGCGCGCTGATCGCCTACGGCATTGAGCCGGGCCCGCGTATGTTTACCGAAAGCCCCGAGGTTTTCTGGGGTGTCATCATGTCGATGTACCTGGGCAACATCTTTCTGCTGATTCTCAACCTGCCGCTGATCCCCTACTTTGCAAGGCTTCTGGCCATCCCGCGCAACCTGATGGTACCGATGATCCTGTTCTTCTCTCTAATGGGAGTCTACCTGGTCACCTTCAACGATTTTGACATTCTGATGATGGTGCTCTTCTGCGTTGCTGCCATGGCTTTGCGCCTGATGAATTTCCCGATGGCTCCGCTGTTACTCGGCTTTATCCTCGGCGGTTTAATGGAAGACAACCTGCGCCGTGCACTGTTAATCTACGATGAGTCGATCAGTTTTATGTGGGAACGGCCACTGACTCTGGGAATCAACCTGGCCACCCTGTTTATTCTGTTTTTCCCGATGCTACGTTCGTTTATCGCCTCCAGGCGCAACAACACGAATAAGACCCTTTCAGCGAGCTAGCTGAAATTACATAGAAAAGGCTATAAAAATGGCCGCCTTGTGAAAGGCGGCCATAGTTGCAACACTAAAAAAGTTTCAGCCGGAGCTTGCTCTCCGATTGAACCTCGTCTGCCCTACTTGCCATTTAAATCAACATCCGCACCCACAGTTGTGGCAAACCACCTTGTTGCTTCCTTCCGGTTCAATCATCTCGGGGGCAAAGGCAATTCTGGAGACACCACGACGGATATCTTCGAAGAAATCACAATCATTACTCTGACCGATAATGTGTCCGAGGCAAAGGTTGCCGATGCTGTCTTTGGGAGAGCGCAAGCGGATAAGATTCAGCAGGTCACCGTAGCCCTTAACTTCAAGTAAAGTGTCAAGTTCTTCACGGTAACTGACTGTAATTCCGAGGGTTGATAAGTCAGCACTAAGTTTCTCAACAAACCCATCAATTGCGCCAAAATCAACGTCTGGTGACCACTCATTGTTGGTAAGATGACAGCCGTAAAGCACAACTGTGATCTCTTTCTGCATTGTCATGATTATTCTGCGCTTTTCAGTGAACCGTTTTGCACAGCCGGCGTAACGGTTAGACGTGGATCAAGGGAAGAACGTTTGAGTACGACCCGGCTGACACCGGCGAGACCAGGACGGCGATAGAAGATTTCAACCTGGCTGTCGACCGGCCCCCAAAGGTGCTCCGAAACAACCACACCAAAATCACTTCCCTGCAAAGGAAAATCATCAACCTGAAATATCAGGTCACCTGGCAAGACACCTTTTTCTGACGCAGGCGTCTCCTCAAGAACATTCAGAACCACAAGCTCACCTGTGATAGTCGGGACAACTTGCAGGCCGACGCCACCAAACCTCTGCTCTTCCGCAGAGACACTCGTGACTGGCACCAGGAGAAACAATCCCAGCAGCAAGAAGGCAACAAAACGGTTCATAGCTGGTCTATCCAGGAAATATCACCGCAGCCTTCGCGTAAGACTTCGATACGGTCGCCAATCAAGCTGATAACAGTTGAAGGGTCGCCATATCGTATGCCACCGTCAATAACGATATCCAGCTGTTTACCCATGATCGTATCGATCTCTTGCGGGTCGTGCAAGGGTGTTTCTCCGGTAAGATTCGCGCTGGTCGTGACCAGGGGGTGACCGAGCTCGCGCACGATCGCCATCGCGATCTCATCGTCAGGAATACGGATACCGACGGTCTTCTGGCGGGTCGTCAGACTATCGGGGACGATGCGGGTTGCCTCCAGTACGAAAGTATACGGACCCGGCAGGTGACGCTTCATAATCTTGAAAGCAAAATTACTGACGTGAGCATAATTGGCTGCGTCTGAGAGGTCAGCGCAGATAAAAGAGAATGGTTTGCGAGCATCTCGCTGCTTGATCTTGTAAATGTTCTTGATACCGCGGCTATTGAAGATATTGCAGCCGATACCGTAGGTCGTATCTGTTGGGTAAGCAATCAGCCCACCCTGCTTCAGAGTTTCAACAATACGATCGATAAGGCGTCCCTGTGGATTATCGGGATTGACATGAAGTAGCATAACCCTCTCCTCACTGAGTAGCAGTACAACGAAAACAGACTACAACAAATATTTCAAACCATCAATATTACGCAGTTGAGTGTAAACTTCTTCCATCTGTGTGCGATTCTGCAAGGTCACCAGAACGCTGACGCATTGGTACTTACCTGCTGAGCTTGGACGTGTCTTCATGGCCTGTCGGGAGACCTGAACAACCTTGGCGACAGCAGATTCGACCTGGTTAAAGAAAGAGCTGTCCTCTCCACCAGGGCCAAATGCCTTGAACTCAAAGTGACAGGGGAATTTAATCAGCTCCTGTGAAGAATCAGGGGGAATCATGACTTGCCGTTGACTCCCGTATGTCCGAACCCGCCTGAGTTACGCGTTGAATCATTCAACTCTGAGACTTCAACGAGGGCCGCTTGGGTAACCGGAGCGATAATCAACTGTGCGACACGGTCACCGGGTTGAAACTCAACCGGTTCTGAACCATGGTTGATGATAATAATACCAATTTCACCGCGGTAATCCGCGTCGATGGTGCCGGGCGAGTTGACGAGAGCAATGCCCTTTTTCAGGGCCAATCCTGATCGTGGACGAACCTGGCCCTCAAAGCCAGGAGGGATCTCCATAGCCAGCCCCGTTGGCAAAAGAGTGCGCTCACCGGGGGCAAGGGACAAAGGAGACTCAATCACAGTGCACAGGTCCATACCTGCGGCATGCTCGGTCATGTAGCCTGGGATCATTGCGGCTGGGTGTAATTTTTTGAATTTGACTTGAATCATAAGCCCCTCAAATGAATTTAAAAAAGAAGGATAAGGCCCAATAGCCCTCAGCTCCCAGCTTACAGCTGCCCTACCCTATCTGTAGGTCGATATCAGGGAAATCGGAACACTTAACCCTTCCGGTTATCTGCAGGTTAAGCGTGTCGTTAACAAAAAGAGTTTCGGCCAAATACTGGACCAGGTCAACAGTGACAGCATCAATCATCGCTTCACTTTCCTCAATGCTGATGCCGACATCACGCAAAAACAACTCATTCTTGGCTAGGCGGGTCATGCGATTGTCCATGCTCTCCATGGAAAGCAGCATACCGCCCTTCAGGTAATCTTTGGCACTTTGCAATTCATCATAACCGACCGCCTCATGGCGCAGACGTGTCATCTCACCGAGGATGGTACGGGTCACCTGGGGAGCGCCCTCTGCTGAGGTCCCGGCATAGATGATAAAGGCGCCGCTATCGGAATGATTGTGATGATAGCTGTAAACCGAATAGGCAAGGCCAAGCTCTTCACGAACCTTTTGAAATAGCCGTGAGCTCATATTGCCGCCCAGAATGGTATTGAGCAGATAGGTCCCGTACCGGTCCTCATGATTTTGTGGCAGGCCTTCAACCCCCAGACAAATGTGGGTCTGCTCAAGGTCACGGTTCACAACCTCTATCCGGCGGCTAACAACCGGGACAGTCGATTCCTGTTCAACACCTTTTTCAGGGACACTGTTGAGAGATTGTTCAACAAGGGCAACAAGTTTTTCGTGATCGAGGTTTCCGGCAGCTACGACACAGATATTCTTACCGACATATCTTTGCCCCATAAAATCGAGCATCTGCTGGCGGCTAATGTCACCAACAATCTCAGGCGTGCCTATCACAGGCCGGCCCAGAGAGTGGCCAGACCAGAAGCTGTTGGTGAACTGGTCGTGGATCGATTCTTCAGGGCTGTCGTCAATCATGGCGATTTCCTGAAGAATAACGCGACGTTCTTTTTCAATATCGTCGAGATTGAATTTGGAATTACAGATCAGGTCACCGAGCAGATCAACCGCCATCGGCATCTTCTCCGCGAGGATTTTAACAAAATAACAGCTGAATTCACGACTGGTAAAGCCGTTGAGGAGTCCGCCGACTGAATCGACTTCTCGGGCGATAGCCTGCGCACTGCGCCGGTCTGTGCCCTTGAAAAGCATATGTTCTATAAAGTGGGAGATGCCACTGATTTCGGCGGGTTCATGGCGTGAGCCATTGTTCACCCAGACACCGAGTGAAACAGAATGGCACCCGGGCACTTTCTCGGAAAGCACCCGGATGCCATTATTGAGGGTGGTACGTTGAATCATATGGTTAGCATTTACTCGCCTTCAGGCATTTTCTGACCGAGAGCTTCTTTGCGGGACAGCTTGATCTTGCCCTGCTTGTCAATACCAATACACTTAACCAGGACCTTGTCCCCTTCGCTCAGTACATCGGTGACCGCACGGACACGCTCTTTATCAAGCTCAGAGATGTGAACGAGGCCATCGGTTCCCGGGAAGATTTCCACAAAGGCGCCGAATTCCATGATCTTGCGGACGGTGCCCTCGTAGAGCTTACCGACTTCAGCTTCCTGGATCAGGTCACGGATCATCTTGATCGCCAACTTGGCGGCCTCGCCGTCCGAAGAAGCGATATGGATGGTGCCGTCGTCCTGAATATCGATCGCGCAGCCTGTGGCTTCGATAACACCGCGGACATTCTTGCCGCCAGCACCGATAACGGTACGGACCTGGTCGGTCTTGACGCGGATGCTGGTAATACGCGGCGCGTACTTGGAGAGATCGTCGCGAGGAGCGTCGATCGCTTTAGCCATTTCGCCAAGGATGTGAATACGACCTTCTTTAGCCTGGTCCAGCGCCTGGGTCATGATCTCCTTGGTGACACCGGAGATCTTGATGTCCATCTGCAAAGCCGTAATGCCTGCAGCGGAGCCGGTGACCTTGAAGTCCATGTCGCCGAGGTGATCTTCGTCACCGAGAATGTCGGAGAGGATCGCAACGTCATCGCCTTCTTTAATCAGGCCCATAGCGATACCAGCGATAGCTTCCTTAACCGGCACACCGGCGTCCATCAGCGCCAGGGAGGCACCACACACAGAAGCCATGGAAGAAGAACCGTTCGACTCGAGAACGTCGGAGACGATACGAATCGTGTACGGGAAGTCCTCATGCTTGGGTAGGATCTGAGCGGCGCTGCGCTCTGCAAGCATACCGTGACCAATCTCACGACGGCCGGGGAAGAGACGCATGCTGGTTTCGCCAACACAGAATGGAGGGAAGTTGTAGTGCAGCATAAACTTCTTGAACTCCATGCCCTGGACATTGTCCATACGTTGCTCGTCAACCTTGGTGCCGAGAGTCGCAGCAACCAGAGCCTGAGTCTCACCACGGGTGAAGAGTGCACTACCGTGGGAACGAGGCAGAACACCTGTCTCACAGGAGATGGGACGAATGGTGCTCATGTCACGACCGTCTATGCGGACGCGATCTTTAGCAACCATCTGACGGACAACACGCTTCTCAACTGAGCCGAGGATGGCGCTGATCTCTTCTTCACGACCTTCGAACTCTTCAGCAAGGGCTTCCTTGACTGCGGTACGATTGTCGCCCAGAGCAGCATAACGCTCCTGTTTGGTTTGAATCTTGGCAGCAACCTTGATGTTGGCTTCAGCCAACTCAACAACCTTGGCTTCAAGGGCAGCGTCGGTTTCAGCAACGATGAACTCACGCTTCTCGAGACCGACCAGTTTGGCCAGTTCGGTTTGCGCCTCGATCAGCGGTTGCAGCGACTCGTGACCGAAGAAGATCGCGTCTAGCATCTCTGCTTCGGAAAGGAAGTCCGACTCGCCTTCAACCATCATCACGGCGTCTTTCGAACCGGAGACAACGATTTCGACATCGCTCTGTGCCATCTGCTCGAGTGTCGGGTTGGCAATCAGCTTACCGTCAACCCGGCCAACACGAACGGCTGCGATCGGCCCTTCGAAAGGGATGTCCGAAATAGCAACGGCTGCTGAAGCAGCAACCATGGCGATCGTATCAGGATCATTGATCATATCCGCCGAAATGACGGTAGGCATAATCTGGGTTTCGAACATGTAACCTTTAGGGAAAAGCGGACGCATCGGACGGTCGATCAAACGACAGATCAAGGTCTCGCGTTCGGTGGTGCCACGTTCACGACGGAAGAAGGATCCGGGGATTTTCCCGCCGGCATAGAACTTTTCCTGGTAGTTAACGGTCAGGGGGAAGAAATCCTGCCCTGCACGCATTTTTCTTGCCGAGACGACGGTACAGAGCACCTTGGTCTCGCCATAAGTAATGACGACAGCGCCGTCAGCCTGACGGGCCATCTTGCCCGTTTCCATTGTCAACGGTTGACCGTTGAACTCAATTTCGACTTTTTGATAAGCCATCTTTTTACCTCTTTCTGACCGGCCTTCCGGTCACCAATAATTACTGCTTCCTAAAATGGCAGAGGAGGATGACCTGAGACAGCTCCTGAAGCACACTTGCTCAGAACCTCTCTCCGGACAACCTCCCGGCCATGACACTTACAAACTAAAGGCAGCAGACTCTATAAAAGTAGAATCTTGCTGCCCGATTTTAGCGACGAATACCCAACTCTTTAATTACCGTGCTGTAACGCTCAACGCTCTTGCTTTTGAGATAATCGAGCAAACGACGACGTTGGCCGACGATTTTGAGCAGACCACGACGAGAGTGGTGATCCTTTTTGTGGGTACGGAAATGATCCGTTAAATAGGTGATACGCTCCGAAAGCAGTGCAATCTGAACTTCTGGAGAACCGGTGTCACCCTCATGGGTCTTGAATTTCTCAATGATTTCTTGTTTACGTTCTGTGGCCAGCACGGCGCCACCTCCTTGATCTTTGTCTATGAGTTATTGTCATTATCGGCAGTTAGCTACCTTAAAGAAGCATTATCTACCACAAAAGCCATGCCGTGTAAAGCATTTATCCGTTAGCAACAGGCAAGGGGAAAACCTTGGAAAGCTCAAAATCTCCTGGTCTTTTACCATGACCACCGGGAGAAAAATTGGCGACGGCAACCAATATGCCATCAGACAAAAAGCGAACCCTGTCTCCGGCTTTAAGCCCGGACACATCGAGATCCGCCATACTCGGGGCCACACCATCCTGCAACCTATCGAGCAATGGCCCGGTGACGGAAAGTGTGGGCCAGTCAGCCAGGGCATCGGCAGGAGATAATAGCGGCAGGGGCTTCCCCTGCTCTATCAGTTCCTGGATTTCGTCAGGAGTGTAGCTGACCTTCACATCAAACTGGCCGCAAGCAAGGCGACGCAAGGCTGTCATATGAGCACCGCAATTTAATTCCTGGCCAATATCGTGACAGAGTGTTCTGACGTAAGTGCCTTTACTGCAACGGACTGTAAATGTGACATAAGGAGGGGCAAAGTCGTCGACCACAAGCCTTTCAATCGTTATCGAGCGCGGCTGGCGTTCTACTTCGATCCCCTGTCGGGCCAACTTGTAAAGAGGCTGGCCATCCTTCTTGAGCGCTGAGAACATCGGCGGCAACTGTTGGATCGGGCCGAGAAAACCGCTGAGAGCGGCATCGAAAGCCTCTCGATCCACATGTTGCCAGTCTTTCGTTTCGAGGGACTGGCCTTCCGAATCCTGAGTGTCAGTCGCAGCCCCAAGCTTCATGGTCGCCTGGTAGGTCTTCTCGCCCGCCATCATATATTCGACAAGGCGCGTGGCCCAGCCAACAGCGATCGGCAGGACACCGGTAGCCAGGGGATCCAATGTCCCGGCGTGCCCGACCCGGCGAGTCTTGCACCAACGTCGAGCCTGACGAACCATATCGAAAGAGGTCACGTCCTGCGGTTTATCAATGATGAGGATACCATTCATGGCAGTTCGGCAAGCAACTCGGAGACACGATCAAAAACCCAGCCCTGGACGCTGTCGAGAGTACCGTCGACGGTTGCACCAGCAGCATTGTGATGCCCTCCTCCGTTCATGGCCCTGGCCAGGGCGCCAACATCGATATTGCCCTTGGAGCGGAAACCGACCTTGAAGCTGTGAGCGTTGGTTTGACGGAAGAAGATGGCGACTTCAACGCCTCTGATTGAGCGAGGGTAGTTGATAAAGCGATCGGTTGCTTCTGAGTTTGCGTCGGCCTGCTCATACATCTCAAGAGAGACGGCTATCGACGCGTAGAGACCGCAATCAGAAACCCGCAGAGTCGGCAAAGCGAGAGCCAGCAGGCGCAGGCGCACAAACTCTTGGCTTTCGTATAGACCGGAAGCAATCGACCATGGATCTACGCCGAGACCGACCATCTCTCCGGCAACCTGGAAAGCTTCTGGATTTGCATTGGAGTAGCGAAAGGAGCCTGTATCGGAGAGGATTGACGTATAAATGCAGGTCGCGACATCCTTAGAAATCGGATGCCCTGCGGCTTGCAGAAGACGATAGATTAAAACACCGGTCGCGCAGGCTTGCGTATCGACGTAGTAAATGTCGCCAAAATTTTCCGAATAGGGATGATGATCGATATTAACCAGCTTTTGACAACGTTCGCGAATCCAGCCTCCGGCTCGCTCCAGGTCTCCGGAATCGAGGACAAAGCCAACATCAAAGATCTGTGAATCATCAACCTGGTTTACAACGGTTTCGTAAGCTGGCAGGAATTCATATTCAAGGGGCGCACGATCACGATTATAGGCAACAACATCCTTGCCCATTTCACGCAAAGCATTGGTCAGAGCCAGAGTTGAACCGATCGCGTCTCCATCCGGGCCCTCATGGGCGGCGACAAAAAAAGTCTGGCTACGTTCAATGAGTTGCAGAAGCTGTTCAATCATCTTGTGGTTCGTCTGTCTTGATGTCACTTAAGAGTTTTTCGATTTTCTGGCCGTAATCAAAGGAGGCATCATATTCGAAGTGGATCTCAGGAACGAAACGCAGGCGCAGCAGGCGGCCGAGTTGCTGGCGGATATATGAAGAACAACTATCGAGACCGGCATGAGTTTCAGCGCGATCATCCTGACTACCCATCAGGGTGTAGTAAACGCGGGCCTGACGTAGATCAGAGGTTACATCTACCGAAGTAATCGTTACGAAACCGATGCGAGGATCCTTGAGACCCTTGATCAGCATGCTTGATATCTCTTTATGGATGGTCTCAGCCACCCGTTGAGCACGTTGTGATGACACGCTTTTACCTTACATTTATCAATAGTGGATGAATTCTGTTTCAGCGTTGACCAAGTCCAGTTCACCCGATACCAGCACTTCATCTTCTATACGCGTTAAGATCGGCGCGACAACCTGCTCCGAAGAGCTGATAACCGCAAAACCTAACAAAGCCCTTTGCCACAGCTCCTGATGCCCTACTTCTGCGCAACTTGCCGGAAAGCGATTACGACAACGAGCCAGGACTTTCTGGATCACACTACGCTTCTGTTTAAGACTCTGCGGTCCATGCAGGCGCAGGTCCAACTGCAGAACACCGATCACCATATAAACTCACATGGCCCAGTCAGCAGGCTCCAACGACCTTTTAGAGGGCTGTTTTGAACTCCTTGACCTCGTAAGCTTCGATGATATCGCCGGGCTTGACGTCATTGTAATTCTCGAGGCCAATACCACATTCGTAGTTGTTATTGACTTCCTTGACATCATCCTTGAAGCGCCGCAGCGAAGAAAGCTTGCCGGTCCAGATAACGACATCGTCGCGCAACAAGCGGGCGTGAGCATTTCGCAAGATCTTACCGGAGACAACATAGCAACCGGCGACGGTGCCAACCTTGGTGACATTGAAAGCCTCGCGGACTTCTGCACGACCGAGATCAACTTCCTTGAGGGTCGGCGCGAGCAGACCTTCCATGGCGTCCTTGATGTCGTTAACAGCGTCGTAGATAACGTTGTAAAGACGGATATCAACACCTTCAAGCTCGGCCAGGGCACTTGCCTTCGGCGCCGGGCGGACATTGAAACCGAGGACGATCGCATCCGAAGCTGAAGCCAGGCTGATGTCTGTTTCCGTAATACCACCAACACCGGAGTGAATAACAATCAGGCGGCAGGCATCGGTTGAAAGCTTCGTCAAGGTGCCTGAGACAGCCTCGGCAGAGCCCTGAACGTCGGCCTTAACAATAACCTTGAGTTCTTTGACGTCGCCTTCCTGGATCCGGGCATAGAGTTCTTCCAGAGAGACCTTGCTGCTTCTGGCAAGTTCGGCCTCACGGATCTTATGATGACGATGCTGGGCAACATCTTTGGCCGTCTTTTCGTCCTCAACCGCATGGAAGGATTCACCCGCTTCCGGCACTCCGGTCAGACCAGTCACCTCGACCGGGAACGACGGGCCAGCGGCTTCAACAGCCATGCCACGGTCGTTGGTCATTGACCTGACACGACCATAATGCAGGCCGGCAACGATTGGGTCACCAACCTTTAAGGTGCCCTTTTGAACCAGAACCGTCGTGACAGGTCCGCGGCCTTTATCAAGGCGGGCCTCAACAACAGCGCCCTGGGCACGTTTGTTCGGGTTGGCTTTTAATTCAAGGACTTCAGCCTGGAGCAAGATCATCTCCAGAAGTTTATCGATATTAGTGTGTTCCTTGGCAGAGACATTGACATAGATCGTCTCTCCGCCCCAATCTTCGGGAAGAAGCTCGAGCTCGGAAAGTTCCTGCATAACCTTGTCCGGGTTGGCTCCCGGCTTGTCAATTTTATTGACAGCAACAATGATGGGTACTCCGGCAGCCTTGGAGTGGTTGATCGCCTCCCTGGTCTGCGGCATGGCACCATCATCAGCAGCAACAACGAGAACCACGATATCAGTGATTTCTGCGCCACGGGCACGCATCGAAGTAAACGCTTCGTGACCAGGAGTATCAAGGAAGGTCATTTTGCGACCATCAAGATCAACATCGTAGGCACCGATATGCTGGGTGATGCCGCCGGCCTCACCTTCGGTAACCTTTGCTTCGCGAATGGCATCAAGCAGGCTCGTTTTACCGTGGTCGACGTGACCCATGATGGTAATAACCGGAGGACGAGGCTCCTGATTCTCATCGTCATCAACTGTCTCATCGAGGCTCGAATGTGCGAGGATGGTATCCTCATCGAAAGCAACGTTTTCGACTTCGTAGCCGAATTCCGATGCCAGGATAGCAGCAGACTCGAAATCGAGAGGATGGTTGATGGTCACCATCTGACCCTGACGCATCAACTCTTTGATCAGGTCGTTGGCTTTGACGCCCATGCGCTTGGCCAGTTCACCGATGGTAATAACATCGGTAATCCTGATTTTACGCTTGATCGCTTTCGACTGCGTGATTTCAGTCTTTTTGGCAGGTCGGTTAGCTTTACGGCCCTTACGGTAGCGTTCATTGCGATCGGGCTCGTAAACCTCTCTTTTACTCTTGCGACGTGGCCCGCCTGCCTCTGGACGAGCACCAGCAGCATCACGGCCCCCCTTCTTCTTCTTTTTCGAACGACCCTCTTTTTCTGAAGGGACGTCAGGCACCATCGGAGCTCCAGGAGCACCAGCGACTCTTGGCGCCGCTGGACGAGACGGGCGATCCGGACGTGCCGGGCGATCAGGGCGATCAGGGCGAGAACCCGGAGCAGGTCTCTTGCCTTTATCGGCAGCAGCAGGCTGACGGCGAGGTCTTTCTGCAGGCTTCGGTAGCTCAACACGGCCAAGGATCTTGGCAGTGGAATTCGAATCTTTCTTGGTCTTCTTCTTTGCGGCCACTGCCTTCTCAGGCTTCTCTTCAGCTTCAGCTGCGACAGCTTCTGTTGCACCGGGGGCCTCGTCAGAGACCTCAGACGCAGCCTCAACAACCGCTGCAGGCTCGTCGGCATCCTCGGCCTTTTCGACAGGAGCATCAGCCTCTTGCGCGACCACTTCCTCTGTAGAGGGAGCTGATTCTTCAGCCCCGGGCTCAGATGCGACAACAGGAGTAGGCACTTCAGCTGCAGCCACAGGCTCTTCAGCGACCGGCTCTTCTTTGACGACAGTCTTGCGACGGCGACGGATCAGGCCTGAGCCGATACGCTCTTCCTTAACCTTGACTTCGACAGTCTCGTCTACCGGTGCTGCGTCAGCCTGGAGCGATTGAGACGACTCGAATTTGAGTGCCACCTCTTCTTCCAGTGCACTCATATGGTTCTTGACCTCAATGCCGGCCTGATTAAGTTTGTCAACAATCTCTTTGTTGTCCAGACCCAATTTAGTCGCCAATTCATAAACACGAATTTTAGCCATCAACTTTCCCCTGAGATATCCTGATAACGGTACAGATCATGAAGAAATGCTTCCGCCAACTTTCCATCGGGCAAACCCACGACACTTCTTTCCGCACGCCCGAGTATGCGGCCAAGCTCTACTTTGTCGAATAATTTCGTCGTTACTATATCTTGGTGCTCAGCTTTGCGCCTGACCTTCTCACCAATTTGCGGTGAGATGTCCTTGGCCAGGATAACAACAGCCAATAGTTTCCTGCGGCCCAACGCGTCTAGCACGGCATTACTGCCAGCTACAAATTTCGCCGATTTTCTCGCCATGCCTAAGAGACTGGCAAGATGAGCAAGCAGCTCCTGCCCGACGGCCTCAATAAGGTCATCACTGGCAACAGGCAGACAACTCTTGCGAAAAGCCCGGTCAAACTGTTTTCTCTGCACAGCCGTCTCAATACAGCTTCGGCAATTGCAAAGGTAAGCGCCGCGTCCCGGCAAGCGACTTTTCAAGTCCGCCAGCACCTCACCCTCCGGCGAGCAGACGAAGCGTATCAGCTCTGCCTGGTCTTTAACCTGGCGACAGCCCAAACATGTTCGCTGCGGTTGCCGTCGGCCTTGTGTCACGCTTACTCCGCTTTCTCGTCGGCAGCGTTCTCGTCGGCAGCGTTCTCGTCGGCAGCGTTCTCGTCAGCGGTCAGCTCTTCAACTCTGGCCTCAAGAGCACGTGTCACAGTGACGCGTGTTTCACCTTCAGCCATGGTGGTCAACCGCTCAACTGACTCTGCCGCCTTAATAAACGCAATAGCGTCCTTGGCGGTCATGGCACTGAGAAGTTCAGCAGCCTCTGCTTCCTCTGCAGCGTCATTATTGCCGCCACCGGTCAACTCTTCGAGCTCGGCTTCGGCGGCACGGGTTTCGCTCATGATATCAATCTTCCAGCCGGTCAGCTTGGCGGCAAGACGAACATTCTGCCCTTTCTTGCCGATGGCCAGGGAGAGCTGATCATCAGGAACAATCATCTCTAGCGACTCTTCGTCGTTATCGACGTAAACACGGGTCACTTCAGCCGGTGAGAGAGCAGCGCAGGCGAAGCGAGCAATATCTGGCGTCCAGTTGATGATGTCAATCTTTTCACCACGTAACTCGGAAACGACATTCTGGACACGCGCGCCTCGCATACCAACACAGGCTCCGATCGGATCGACGTCCGGGTCATTGGAAAGCACGGCGATCTTGGCACGGCTACCCGGCTCTCGGGAAACTGCCTTGATCTCAACGATACCTTCAGAAACTTCCGGAACCTCCATTTTGAAAAGTTCAATCAAAAGGGCTGGATGGGTCCGAGAAAGAATAATCTGCGGGCCCTTGGTAGCCATGCGGACATCAGAGATGTAAGCACGAACACGGTCGCCCTGGCGATAATTCTCACGAGGAACCTGCTCACGATGAGGCAGCAAGGCCTCGGTACGGCCAAGGTCAATAATCAGGTCACCACGCTCGTAACGACGCACGATACCGTTGACCAGCTCTCCGAGACGATCCTTGAATTCATTGAAGACACCTTCACGCTCGGCTTCCCGAACCTTCTGAATAATCACCTGCTTGGCAGTCTGTGCAGCAATACGACTGAAGCTGCTGGCATCCATCTTCATACCGAGGGAGTCACCAACTTCTACATCAGGGTCAATTTCTTGCGCCTCACCAAGATCAATTTCCTGGTAAGAGTTTTCCACTTCTTCAACAACAGTGACAAACTCGAATACTTCGACTTCACCGATTTCATCGTTAAAGTGAGCCTCGAGATCGCGGGTATTACGATATTTCTTGTTCGCTGCCGAAAGCACAGCAGCCTCAAGAGCCTCAACCAACACAGCGCGGTCGATCCCTTTGTCTTTGACCACCTGGTCGATAATGTGATTCAGGTTGATATTCATCCCTTCCCCCTGCATACCCCACTCTTTCACGGTGGTGGCTGCTGTTGAAGTCTGTATTTGTAATACGTTTTACTAAAACTCTTCTTCCAGATTTGCCTTATCAAGATCGGCCAGCGGTATCGCAATCACGCCGCCCTGCTTATCAGTCAATTCGAGTCGCACATTGTCATCTTCAAAACCTAGCAAGGTGCCGACGAAAGTCTTACGGGTTGTACCTCGCTGGTCCGGGTCAATCAGGTTCTTGCTCTTCAGCCTGGCTTTCTTGCCCACGAAGCGTTCAAAATCGGCGGCCTTTTTCAAAGGCCTATCCAGACCAGGGGAAGACACCTCAAGGCGATAAGCGGACCGGATCGGGTCTTCGACTTCGAGTATAGCACTCACCTCACGGCTCACTTCGACACAGTCGTCAAGTGTGATACCAGCGGGTTTGTCAACAAAGATCCGCAAAGCCAGCTGCTTGCCATCTTGTTGTAACTGAAGATCAACCAGTTCATAACCGAGGTCATCAAGAATCGGCAGGACCAGTGTTTCAATTTGAGTCAGGTTATCTTCTCGCATCACTATTTACCAAAACAAAAAAAGCGAGCCGCGAAGCTCACTTTTCGTATGAAAAGTTAATAGAGAGTTTACTATCAAAGTTCCCCCAGTAATGCAAGGGAAAAGTCATTCATTGGCTGTCAAAACGGCTTTCGAGAAACTCAATGCGGCACTTTCTGCAGCAAGGTCATGCTTTCGATATGCCAGGTTTGCGGAAAGAGGTCGAAAGGCTGGCTGGAGATCACCTCGTAACCGCCGCTGACCAACGGCACCAGATCACGAGCGAGTGTCGCCGGGTCGCAGGACACATACAGGACCCGTTCAGGTTTAAGCTGCAAAAGCTGGTTGACCACCTCGTAGTTACCGGTGCGTGGGGGGTCGAGAACAACCAGGTCGAGATTCTCGCCTTTGAAGCGATCTATAATAACCGAGGCATCAGCAGCAAAGAACTCGACGTTCCTGACCTGATTAGCCTCAGCGTTAAGCCTCGCCATATCAATAGAAGGGACATAATCTTCGATACCGACCACATGTCCAGCCCTGCGGGCAAGCGGCAAACTGAAGTTACCCATACCACAGAAAAGGTCAAAGACCTTTTCGTTCCCCTTGAGGTCGAGAAGCTCAAGCATGTTGCTGATCATAGCGCGATTCTGGCTCGAGTTAACCTGAACAAACCCGCCGGGCCCATAACGGAGGGCAAGAGCAGGCTGATCTATGGTGACTGTCAACTCTCCTTCACCCTGGACGATCTCAACTGAGCCCTGTTCTACGGCCTTGATGCAGGCATTCAAAGAGTAACGTGCAGCAAAGCTCTGCAGCTGCCCACGAAGGGCCTCATAACCTTCCGGGCGAACGTACAGGAGAAGACGAACTTTGCCATCGTCACCGCAAGCGAGATCGACCTGCTCCACGGACTCGGCGTTGTCCATCCCTTGCAAGTTCTCGCGCAAAAGAGACAAAACCTTCTGTAGGGGTGGAGCAACCAGAAGACAATGATCGATATCAACGACGCTATGCGAGCCATGGCGGTAAAAACCGATAGCAAGACCATCGGCAGAAAAGTGTGTCTTAAGCTGAACCCGGTTACGGTAACGCCATTCTTCCGGCGCAGCCACAATCGGTTTGATACAGCCCGCCTGAACCATCTTGCTGCGAACCAGCTGGTCGTAAAAGTTCTGCCCCTTCCAGCGTAGCTGTTCAGGATAAGGGAGGTGCTGCCACTGACAACCGCCGCAAGCACCGAAAAAAGCACAGGGTGGCTCACGCCTGAAGGGTGACGGAACAAGAATTTCAATGAGTTCGGCTTCGGCAAAGCGTTTTTTGGATTTCACGACCCGGCAATCAATCCGATCACCAGGGGCCACGAGCGGAACAAACACAGCCTTACCCTCATGACGGCCAATCCCCCGTCCGCCATGGACAAGAGAGGTTATTTCAAGGTTCCTGATAATTTCAGCCATAGAATGAATGGGTTTGCCGCTTTTTCAGCTCAGCAGCAACAAGAGAACGTGGATATTCAGGACGCTTAAGATAGGGAGAGGCGTTTTCCATGAAAGCCTCAATCATCGATTGACGCACCCCTTCGACAGCTGCGGTAGGCACACCCATCCTCTCAAGACGTTTGATGATTTTCAACTCCTTGCCCAAACTTGCGATGGCACTATCGCGGAACGCTTCGTCATCGCTATTAGCCACAGGTAATTCGTCAAGAGCGAACACGAGAGTGATCTGAATACAGACGCGATGGTAATCGCCAAAATACCGATTGCTCTCATCAACGAAGAGAATCTGCAGGCCATTATCCAGCCGTTCCTCTCTAATCGTTACCATCAACACTCCCGAGCAACGCTCGCCGTTCATCTTCGACAATATCTATCTCACTCATAAGCCCACGCAGAATCCTGACTTCGCGCTCATCGAGAGCGGCACGCCCGAACATCTGCCGGTAAGAGCGCATGATATGCTCCGGGTTCTGGGGATTCAGGTACTTGATTCTGAGCAATGTCTCGCGCATATGATCAAAGAGGACTTCCAGCTGCTCGATGTTGGCAAGCTTCCTCTCACCCTGGACCTTGCCTAAGGCTTCTCCATACTGCTTGCCCAGCTCATAGAGGCAGATCACAACAGACTGGGCCAGGTTCATCGATGCGATTGAACCGCAGGTGGGAATCGTAATCAGACGCTGGCAGAGATCCAGCTCTTCCGTCTTCAAGCCCTTATCTTCTCGACCGAAAACCAGAGCCACCCGGCCTCCATCAAGCAAAGGAAGCAACTCTTTTGCTGCGCTATCGGGATGATGAAAGTCAACCCTGTACTTGCCAAAACGCCGGGTCGTAGCATAAGCGTAATGGCAGTCGTCAAGCGCCGACTTCAGGTCAGGGTAAACAGTGGCCTGTTCTAGCAGAGGAGTCGCTTTAACCGCCATTTTGCGAGCTTCGTCATGAAGATGATCAACCACCGGCGCCACCAGGCGCAGATCGCTGACACCAAAGTTAGCCATGGCACGCGCAACAGAGCCGATATTTCGCTCCCCGCGTGACTCCACGAGGACAACACTGAGATTATCTAAATTCATTTCAAACCTTAAGCTGTAAGCTGTAATAATTGTTAGCGAACTGTCTTAACTGTGAATGTTTTAGCTTTTTCTCTACAGCTTAAAGCTTATAGCTTACCGCTGCATTTACCCCAAATCACCCAGATAACTCTGCACCAACGCAGCAGCAACAATAGCTGCCGTTTTGGTGCGCAGGATCCGCGGGCCAAGGCTGACCGGTAAAACCCCTTCAGCTTGGGCCTGCTCAACATCCTCAGCAGAAAAGCCCCTTTCGGGGCCAACCATCAGAGCAACACTTTGCGGTTTAAAGGAGCCGAAGCCTTCCGTCAAAGACCAGGTGGTGTCACCCTCATGGAGCATCAGCTTCAATTCTTTAGTAGCGGCACAACTGAGCGCCTCGGTAAAAGAATGAACTTCAAGGAGCTCAGGCAACATGGCTCGCCTGCATTGGCGAGAAGCCTTGCGAATCACCTCCGCCCGGCCATGTGACTTCTCCTGCCTTGCGGCTCGCTCTTCCTGAGTCGCTGAGCACTCTGACTGAATCGACACGATCCGGTTAACACCGAGTTCGGTCAGCCTTTGCAAAACCTGCTCAAAACCCTCTTCGTCAGGCAAAGACAGGTAGACTTCGATCTGTATAGGGCTTTCAACCGGTGTGCGCAATCGCTGGAAAGGGACGCAGGAGGCAGAGCCTTCCTCAAGGCTGGTCAAGCGAGCAAGGTACGATGTCATCTGTTCATCGATGACGGTCACAACCTCACCTGCCCTTGCCTGCCAGAGACCCAGAGCTCGCAGCGCTTTTTCTGAAAGAGGCGCCTCTTGATCAAGTTGCGGAACATGGTCCAGCCTGATCAGGCTGGCCTGGCCGCCATTATTTACGCATGACTGGGGCAAAACCATTCTCCCGGTAAGCTTTAAAACGTTCACGCGACATTTCAAGCCGATCATCATCAAAGGCTTCTGCGAAATCGATAGCGTGTCGGAAGAGTCGAATAAACTCATTACTGCAGGCGGCCCCCATCAAAAGCACCTCGGCGCCGTTGGGGTTCTCCTCCCCGGCAACGATCACCACGGCTTCATCGTGACAGTCGACGGAGCCATTATCGTAGACATGAGGCACGAAGGCTCCCTGTTTCCAGGTCCACATGAAGCGGTCAAGAGTCACGCCCTGGTTGTCGTCCTTGACCATAACGAGCACACGTTGCCCAGAAAGATAGAACTCTTCTGCAAGTTCGCAGAGGACAGCAGCGCGTTCTGGGCGGTTCAGCTTGATAAATTCAATGGTGGTCAAGTTGAGGCTCCTGAGACTATTTAGCAATTGAGTGCAGCACTCTAGCAAATCCCTATTTTCAAGGTCAACAACTGTCATCGGTCAGTACGCATTACAATCATTAAATTTTTCTGGTAAAATAATTAGCAGGGGCACTTTAATCGCGGAGGATACTTAATGACCCTCACTCGACATTTAAAAGTTCAGATATTTTTCGTCATCATGTTGCTGACGGCATGTATGCACCCTATTTCAGAAGAGGCCCGGGAGCAGGTTGTTCCAAAAACCACCTTCGCAATGGTCAGCGAAAACCCCTCGGCTTTCCTCAACCAGCAACTTCTCCTTGGTGGGGTCATCGTTGCAGCTGAAAACATTGATGAGGGAACCGTATTGGAAATTATCGAATGGCGACTGAATCGCTGGGGGGAACCTGCCTATCTTGAAGATGACGTCCGTCGTTTCCTGGTTAAATCAAGACAGTTCCTTGACCCGACAATTTACGAGCCCGGAGTTCTGGTCACACTGGCCGGTGTTGTCCTCGGTCAGGAAACCCGCCTGCTAGATGAACATGATTATACCTACCCTGTCTTTGAGCTAAATGAAATTTATCCCTGGGAGAGTCCGTTCCGCTACGGGATTCACCGTGTTTATGGTCCGGACTACCCTTATTATGTAGGCCGACGTGGGGACTCGAACCGTAACCCTTATGATTCGAGTTACAGCATCTATCCATATACGCAGTATTGGTACAGCCCTTCCGTCTATCAATCTCGGGAATAAGACGGCGTTGCCTGAAGCGTCTCGTCCAGAAGGAAGTCTTTTGTTAAAGTAAAATCCCAGCCTTTTCAAATGCGGTATTTGTCATTGCTCTGCACAGGCCCTACGGAGCCTGTTATTTAGTTCTTTTCTGACAAACGAATGCTGGCACACTTGTCCATATTGCTTTATAATGTCAATCACTTGAATGTACAGTCACCCTTGCCTGGAATCCTATGTATACGTCATATTTTGGCCTCAATGAAAATCCTTTCTCGATCGCGCCCGATCCACTCTATCTTTACATGAGTGAGCATCATCGAGAGGCTTTTGCACACCTGAAATACGGGGTCAAGAGTGACGGCGGATTCGTTCTGCTGACCGGCGAGGTCGGGGCTGGCAAAACCACCCTCTGCCGCAGCCTCCTTGAGCAGTTGCCTGAGAACGTCGTGATTGCCTACGTCCTCAATCCCAAAGTCAGCGTCATCGAACTGCTTGAAACCATCTGTGACGAACTCCATATAACCCGGCCGGAACAGGGCAGCATCAAACAGCTGGTCGATCGGCTTAACATCTACCTGCTCGAAGCCAATGCACACGGCCGCAAAACCGTCCTGATTATCGACGAGGCTCAGAACCTCTCCATCGACGTTCTCGAACAACTGCGACTGCTGACCAACCTGGAGACGAACCGCTACAAGTTGCTGCAGATCGTACTGCTCGGCCAACCTGAGCTGCTGCAGATCCTGAATCGTCAGGAAATGCGTCAGCTCTCGCAGCGGGTCACCGCCCGCTGCCATCTGGGCCCGCTTGAGGCCAATGAGATCGGTTCCTATATTCGACATCGTCTGAATATCGCCGGCTGCAATCGACCTCTCTTTCCCGACACCCTCAATAAAACCATTTGGCAGCTCACAGGCGGCATTCCGCGCCTGATCAACCTGGTCTGCGACCGTGCTCTGCTCGGGGCTTATGCTCTGGAGTGTCAACAGGTCGACAGCAAGATTCTCAATCAGGCTGCCAGTGAAGTCCTCGGCGATCTTCGACCAAGCAGACAGAGGATAACGGCTCCGGTCATGGGTTTAACCACCTTTGTGCTGGTTCTGGTCGTCTTTGGTTTCTGGTCGTTGAAGGGTTCCCTTTTCGCCAGGGCCGACCTGCCCTCTGCCCCATTAATCGCTCCAATCTCTGTCACTGATACTCCTGCAGCCACGCCCATGACGAGCCCTCCGCTGCAAGAACGACCAGCAGTTATAGCAGAAAGCTCCCCAGAGCCGGCTTCAGAGTCAATCGACAGTCCCGTCGAGTCTCTCCCCATGACCTGGCCAATGGATTTCGCCACGGAGCAGAGCAAAGAACAAGCAATTGCTGACCTGGCAGGTTTGTGGGGTCTCTCTTTCGACGCTGAGCGTCGCGATTACTGTAGCTATGCCAACGAACATGATCTTGGCTGCCTGGCAGGCAAGGACAGCCTGGAGACTTTACGCAACATGAATCGCCCCGCGGTTCTGACGCTCTATAATGATGAGGGTTCTCCTTTCCATGTCGTCATATCTGGGTTGAATGAGGACAGCGCACTTTTCATCGCCGGTAACACACAGCACGAGCTGGCCCTTTCAGCAATCACGTCGCGCTGGTTCGGAGAATACCTTCTGCTCTGGCAGCAACCACCGTTTAAGCGTAAGCTTTTGCGGCCGGGCAAAAGAGGCGCCTCGGTCAGTTGGTTGGCGGAGACGCTCCAGCAACTTGAAGTCTATGAGGCCACCGGCCGTGAAGTTCGCCTCGAAGGGACGCTCCTCGGGGCCTTCAAGCGCTTCCAATTCAGCAATGGACTGACTCCAGATGGGATTCTCGGCCCGATGTCGATGATTCATCTCAATACCGCGAGCAAACTCCCCGGGCCCCGTCTATCACAGCAAGGAGAGAGTTGATGTCCTTTATCCTTGAAGCCCTCAAGAAATCTGAGCAGCAGCGACAGCAGCAGAACCCGCCATCAAAAAAAGTGCACAAACGCATTCTTTCCCTGCAAGCAAGCTCTTCTGGCAACCGCCTTTTCCCCTGGCTGGCGTTCGGGTTGCTGTCTCTCATAGTGTTTAGTGGCTGGTGGTATTATACTCAGACAGACGCAACGCAAATGTCACCCTCGGAAGTAATCCAGTCGACGAACTCAGCCCATACACAGAAGGTCGCGACGTCCGATACGGCAACAAATAACCCTACGGAAACAAATGCCCCTACGCCAGAAATCCTGCAACCAGAGATCGCAAAGACAGCCCCCCAAACAGCCAGTGCTGCCCCTCAACCCACCATAACAGTTGAACCGGCCCCAGTTCCTCGGTCGCTTGGATCGCCGACAAACACACAATCAGCCCCTCTCTCAGGAAAGATTTTTTCGACTGCGGACAGAAAGATTCAGACCATAGAAGCCCCTGTTGAAACCGTCGTAATAGCGCAACCGGAACCGCAAGAACCCAGCAATGAATCATTTAATCCAGAATCGACACGTTTCCCCCTCTACTCCGACTTGTCCAGTGAATTACGTAACCGAATTGCCCCGGTGAATATGAGTATGCACTTTTACAACAAGGACCCTAACCGCAGTCTTGTGAGAATTAACGACCGTCTGCTGCGTGAAGGGGATTGGGTGAGCAGGGAACTGGAGCTTGTCGAAATCACGCCGGCCGGGGTAATCCTTGGTTTTAATGGGAAGATCTTCGAGTTGCACAGTGCACGCTAGATAACGATTGCGACGACGGTCTCCGCAACAGGTTGGCTGTCAAAGCTCTGTAGAGGGTGAAATTACTGGTTCGTCGTTTGTCTTGAGCACCAGATCAATTAAAGGCTTACAGCATTTGCAGTAGTTCTTAGATTACAAAAGCCAACCCCACCTGAAATTGGCGGGGTTGGCTTTATGATTTGAGCCGAAAGGACTTCGGTCAGTCGCTCGAAGCGAGCCACCCACCGATCAGCGATTTTTTTTTACAATCAAGAGTAAGAGTCCCTACTCCTCACTCCAATTCAAAAAATACTGTGGAATTATATCTCACATCCGTTTCCTCATCGCTGTATCCTTCCCAGGTGGCAGTCAGGTCATAAAACTCCTTCTCTTGTAGCAGTAGTTTGAACTTGCCACTGTAGTAGCACTCTGATAACAGGTCCTCTTCGCAATCTGACACGCAGGTA
>Ga0224504_10000156_pt1 | contig 29268 bp, 27 predicted proteins | sample SF_Oct11_sed_USG_3_FD_170160 | JGI IMG/M metagenome (GOLD analysis project Ga0224504, IMG submission 170160) | Sediment microbial communities from San Francisco Bay, California, United States - SF_Oct11_sed_USGS_24 | ecosystem: Environmental > Aquatic > Marine > Sediment | place: USA...
ATCTCCGGTCGACTCTTCTGCAGCTCTTCAATAATTTCCATACGCGCAAGCAGGCGTTCTTTTTGCTGCTCGAGGCCGTCGATCTCCGCGATACTCTTTTCGAGCTCCACGATTTCGGCCTTAAGCCGGTCGTTGCGCAAATTCTGTGCGGAGATCATCTGCGAATACGCGAGCATCGACAGCATGACGACGGCGATGGCCGCTACGACCGCGGCGCCCAGTGCCATGCCAAAGTCGCGCTGGCGTTTTAGCCGTTCCGCCTCGCGCCAGGGGAGTAGATTAATACTAGGCATTAGTCAAAGCTCCTCAGTGCGAGACCACAGGCCGTAAGTAGTGCTGTCGCATCTTTGTGCACACCTTGTGACTTGGCCTTGGATGAAATTTTCATCTGGCCGAGCGGATCGCCGACTTCCGTCGGTATACCTACACGGCTTGAGATGACGTCCGAGATACCGGGGATGTTGGCGCAACCGCCGCACACCAGGATCATGTCTGGTTGTTCGCGGCCACCACCCGATGCGAGGTAGAACTGCAGCGAACGACTGACCTGCTGGGTCATGTCATCGATAAACGGTTCCAGCACTTCCGGCTGGTAGTTGGATGGCAGGCCGCCCTGCTTCTTCGCGCGACCGGCGTCTTCCATTGAAAGGCCGTAGGTACGCATGATTTCCTCAGTTAGCTGCTGGCCACCGAAGTTAAAGTCACGCGTGTAGACAACTTTGAGGTCCGCCAGGACACTGAACGTCGTGCTTGACGCGCCGATGTCGACAACGGCAACCGATTGCCCCATGCCACCGTCAGGAATCTGGTGGCTGAGCAGGCGGCAGGCATTCTCGAGGGCGAAAGCCTCGACGTCAACGATCTGCGTTGCCAGGCCGGCAGCATTCACTGCAGACTGACGTTGCTCTACGTTCTCCGTACGTGTCGCAACCAGCAACACGTCCATCAGCTCGGGATCCTTGTCGTTCGGGCCAATCACTTCATAATCGAAGCTCACCTCTTCCATCGGGAAGGGGATGTACTGGTCGGCCTGGATCTCGACCTGGCCCTCGAGATCCCTTTCGGAAAGGCTCGATGGCATCTGGATGACTTTAGTAATGGCTGCATCACCACTGATAGCGACGGCCACATCTTGTGCCTTGGCACCCGCGCGTTTATAGGCGCGTCGAATCGCCTCGCCGACCGCTTTCGCGTCGACAATGGCTTTTTCGCTCACCGAGCTGGGGGGTGTAGGCTCTGCTGAATAGGACTCGACCCGATAGCGCTTCCCGCTTTGGGAAAGCTCTATCAGCTTGACCGACGATGTCGTGATATCGAGGCCCAGCAGCGGCTGTGATTTATTGCCAAAAAGCACGTTTTTTTCCTTCTAAGTCGGTAAGTTGCGAGTCAAATGTAAGCCAGACCTGAGCAAAGCGATTTAACTATATATCAATAAAATGTTAAATAAAACGTGACTGTGTTCACGATCCTGGAATCCCCATGTTAGGGGGACTTTGGAGCAGTTTCCGTGAACCGGTCGACAAGCCGACCTGAGACTCGTTATTGCAGCGCTCAGGTTCGTATGACTATCATCGCCGCCTGATGCTGCTTTACTGAGCCATTGCCCCAAAAAAGCCACACTCTCGTCACCGCTTGAACACCACGTTATTCTTTAATGAGGCTATGTAAGGCCTGGAGAATTCGGGGCATTCATCCGAAAACGCCTGTAACTATGCATAAATCAACGAAAAAAAAATTGGGTCTGCGTCACATTAGGCGACATAAGCTGATTCGCGCGCTCATTGTGATGCTCGGACTGAGCGCAATTAGCGGTGTTGGCGTGACCGCGGGCATCATTGGTGCCTATTACTATGTGCAGCCCGGCCTGCCGCCGGCCGAGACAATTCGTGATATTCCGCTACAAATTCCGCTACGGATTTTCAGCCGTGATGGTTACCTGATCTCCGAGATCGGGGAGCGCCGGCGCATCCTGGTGACGTACGACGAGCTACCACAGCATGTGGTCGACGCGTTTGTTGCCGCAGAAGACCAGCGATTCTTTGTGCACCCCGGCATTGACTACCGCGGCATCGTCCGGGCGTTCGTGCAGCTCGCCATGACCGGCGATATATCCAGCGGCGGCAGCACTCTGACGCAGCAACTTGCGCGTGATTACTTCCTGACCCGCGAACAGAAGTTCACGCGCAAGCTTCGCGAGGCGTTTCTCGCCTATAAGATCGAGCAGGAATTCACCAAGGAACAGATCATGGCGCTGTTCCTTAATAAGATGTTCTTTGGCCAGCGCGCCTACGGTGTCGCGGCGGCGGCACAGGTCTATTTCAACAAGGGCCTTGCTGACATCAACGCGGCAGAAGCCGCAACACTGGCAGGCGTACTACCCGCGCCGTCACGTTATAACCCGGTTTACAGCGCCGCCAATGCGGAAATGCGTCGTGGCTACGTCCTCGGCCGCATGCATGACCTTGGGTACCTAAATGACGACGCCTATGACGAGGCGATGACCTGGGAAATGACTTCGCGACTCTATGGTGCCGCCGTCGAACTGAACGCGCCGTACGTCGCGGAGATGGTACGCAGCGAGATGCTCAAGCGCTACGGCGAAGGCACCTATACCGATGGGTACCAGGTTGTCACGGCGCTGGATTCACGGCTGCAGAAGGCGGCAAATTACTCTCTGCGCAACGGCCTGCTCGAGTTCACCCGGCGCCGGGGCTACCGGGGTCCGATAACCGCCGTCGACTTGAGCGATGAAATTCTGGCTAAGCCCTTTACTGAATGGCCAATCGGGATTCGGGAAATGCTGGAACAGTATGCGCCGGGCGGATTATCCGTCGCGCTTGTGACAGCCGTCCATGAGAACAACACGGCATCGATACTATTGCGCGGCGGAAAGACGGATACGTTGCCATGGTCCGGCATTCGCTGGGCGAACCCGTTTATCAACCGCGACACATTCGCTCCGGCGCCCGAAACAGCAGCAGAGGTGCTCGCGCCGGGCGACCTTATATACGTCATGCCGACGACCAAGGGCACCTGGGCGCTCGCACAGGTGCCTGAAGTACAGGGCGCTGTCGTATCGATCGACCCGTACGATGGTGCGGTCACCGCGCTGACCGGCGGCTTCGATTTTACGACCAGCAAGTTCAATCGCGCGCGCCAGGCTTATCGCCAGCCAGGTTCGTCGTTCAAACCCTTTATCTACTCGGCCGCTCTCGAATACGGCAATACACCGGCAACCGTTATCCTCGACGCACCCGTTGTTATTAGCTCCTCAGAACTCGAGGCGGTCTGGCGCCCCATCAACTATAGCGGTCGCTTTTACGGCCCGACACGCATGCGCGAAGCTTTGAAGCGCTCGATGAACCTGGTGTCGGTGAGGCTGCTGCTGTTCGAGACGGGCATCGGCAATGCGGTTCGTCATATTGAGAAGTTCGGTTTTGGTGACGCCGCCCTGCCGCGTAACGGTTCGCTGGCGCTCGGCGCAGGTGCGGCCTCGCCACTCGATATGGCACAAGGCTACGCGACGTTGGCCAATGGTGGCCACGCGATTAAGCCATACGTCATCGACGCGATTTACGGACCCGAAGGAGAGACGTTGTACCGCGCCGACCCCGCCATCGTCTGCGATGCGTGTGTGCCGCGGGAACCCGCGTTTACCTACGGCGACGAACGTCAGGAAGAACTGACGCTCGATGAGATGATCGAGATTGCGACGGTCTACCAGCCAGATGCAACTACCGCACCCGAACTGTTCGAGGGCATTAATATCGCTCCGCAGACTGTCTCACCGCAGAACGCGTTCCTGATCCAGGACATGATGCGCGACGTCGTGAGGGCCGGCACCGGCCGCCGCGCAATGGTTCTGGGTCGTAACGACCTGTCCGGCAAGACCGGCACATCCAACGACCGTCGCGACGCCTGGTTCGGTGGCTTCAATGCCGACATCGCGACGATTGTATGGGTGGGCTACGACGACGACCTGCCGCTCGCGCCAGGTGAGGAAGGGTCTCGGACCGCACTCCCCATTTGGGTTGAATTCTCGCGTATCGCATTAAGAGGCGTACCGGAAAACCAGATGCCGATGCCGGACGGCATTGTCTCAGTGCTGATCGATCGCGAATCCGGCTGCCCTGCGCGGGCCGGTCAACGCAACGTGATCTTCGAAGTATTCCGCGAAGGCCATGTCCCCGAATGTGAGGCTACGGAAGAAATGCTGGATCCGTTTAACAACGCATCGGGCATCGATCCGGAGCCCGAAGAAGAGCAGGAAGAAAGCGAGTCCTTATTCTGAGCGATGGCACGACGACGCAATAGTGAGACGGAACGTGCGCGGCTGGTGCTTGCGCAGGAGGCCGCGCGCATCATCGTTGATCACGGTATTCGCGACTATCGCGTAGCCAAGCAGAAGGCAGCCGAGCGCCTTGGCGTCGGGGCGCGCGGTTCGCTGCCGGGGAATACCGAAATCGAAGCGGCTGTCGCCGAACATCTACTATTATTTGGCGGCGAGTCCCATGAGGATCGTCTGCGACTCATGCGCGTCGCCGCATTATCCGCCATGGAATTGCTGTCATCGTTCACACCCAGGCTGGTTGGGCCGGTGTTGTCCGGAACGGCCGATGAGAACTCCGCCGTTAACCTGCACGTATTCGCTGACAGTTCCGAGTTTGTCGCGATGGAGCTCACGGACATGGGTGTCAACTACAAACCTTACGAGCGGCGCCTGAAAAGTCGGCGCGGTCAGCTCGATACCTTTGCCGGATTCGAATTCCACCATAGCAACAGCTCGATCCAGGCGACCGTGTTTCCAGTAGACGGAATTCGGCAGGCGCCAATGAGCCCCATCGACGGCAAGCCGATGAGGCGCGTCGACGTCGACGGTGTGCAGGAACTACTTGAGCATACCTAATTAGAAGGGGGGACACCTTTCAGGTGTCCCCCTTTGGTAGTGATACGCGACCTAAGGTGGCGCGTGCTCACGGGGACACCTTTCAGGTGTCCCCGCAACATTTAGCGGTCGGCGATCGGTGCGTAGTCCCTCGCGGCCGCGCCCGTATAAAGCTGGCGTGGGCGGGCGATCTTGCCTTTAGGATCCGCGATCATCTCGCGCCAGTGCGCGACCCAGCCGACCGAACGACCCAGTGCGAACATGACCGTAAACATCGAGGTCGGAATTCCGAGCGCTTTGTAGATGATGCCCGAGTAGAAATCGACGTTCGGGTAGAGATTTCTCTCTTTGAAGTAATCATCGTTGAGCGCGACCAGCTCCAGTTCCCGAGCGAGATCGAACAGCGGCGTGTCTTCCTTGTCGAGTGCGTCAAGTACCTTGTGGCACATCTCGCGAATAATCGTCGCGCGCGGATCGAAGTTTTTGTAGACGCGATGGCCGAAGCCCATGAGGCGGAACGGGTCGTCCTTGTCTTTCGCCTTTTCGACGTATTTGCCGATCTGGCTGACGTCACCGATTTCATCGAGCATCTTCAGAACGGCTTCGTTGGCACCACCGTGAGCGGGACCCCAGAGTGCGGAGATGCCGGCCGCGATCGCCGAATAGGGATTGGCGCCTGAGCTGCCGGCCATGCGCACTGTCGATGTCGAGCAGTTCTGTTCGTGATCCGCATGGAGAATAAACAGGAGGTCGAGCGCTTCCGAGGCAATCGAGTTGATTTCGTAAGGCTCAGCGGGCACAGCAAACAGCATCTGCAACAGATTGTCGCAATAGTTGAGATCGTTACGCGGGTATATGAACGGCTGGCCGGTATTCAGCTTGTAAGCCGCGGCCGCGATCGTCGGCAACTTGGCGATGATCCGGTGAGCGAAGATATCCCGATGCATCGGGTTCGAAGCATCCATCTCCGCATGGTAGTAAGCGGACATTGAGCCAACCACGGCCGACAGCTGCGCCATCGGGTGGGCATCGTAACGGAAGCCTTTGAAGAAGTTCAGCATGCCTTCGTTGAGCATGGTGTGCCGGCGAATCGTATTTTCGAAACTAGCGAGTTCGTCCGCCGTGGGCAGGTCACCGTTGAGCAGCAACCAGCACACTTCCATGAAATTCGAGTGCGCCGCAAGCTGTTCGACCGGATAACCGCGGTACATGAGTACGCCTTTTTCACCATCAATGAAGGTGATGTCGGACTCGCAGCTGCCGGTGGCGACAAAGCCGGGGTCGTAGGTGAATACGCCGTGCTCCTTATACAGCCGCGCTATGTCAACGAGGTCGGGGCCTGTTGTTCCGGTGCGCACTGGCAGTTCGGACTCGGTACCATTGGGGCTTATTAGCCGATATGCATCCTGGCTCATGACTTTCCTCTGTGTGTCCCTGTATTCGAACCAGAGGAGCATAGCAGAGAGCCCCGCGATGCGGAGTCGTGGTTATACGAAAGTTTAGTACCAGATAGATGGTACCGAGCGATGCCCGGTACGGCCCTGGTTTTAGCTCATTCCGTACTTTTTGCGGAACTTGTCGACGCGACCGCCGGTGTCGACGATCTTCTGCTTGCCGGTGTAGAACGGGTGGCATGAGGAGCACACTTCGATAAGGAGATCCTCGCCGAGCGTCGAGCGCGTTTCAAATTCGTTGCCGCAACTACAGGTAACCTTGATGGAATCGTAATTGGGATGAATGTCGGCTTTCATGTTTGCTCTCCGGAGCACGCAACCAGCGAAAAAGGCCGCGCATGATATAGCGAAGACGCAGTCTCCGCAAGCCCCCTATTCTTATCCACAGAACCTGTGGATAAGTTTGTGGAGGAAAATTGAACGAGTGACGTAAGGTGCGGATTTTCAAGCACCGCTGTCAATATGACTATTTTGTGTCCATTTTCATTAGTTGATAAAAAACAATAAGTTATAGGCCTTTCGCGACACTCGAAATGAGATAGGGGCGTTCATACACTAAAAATATAGGTGCGCGCGTTGCCTTGTGCATAATTGAACAAGTCCGGGCCTCCATCGCAAGCTCGACTTTTTGCTGACAGGTGCTCCTCAGTTGCGCAAAAATTCGGCCTGCAGATCGTTCAAAAAACGGCGTCCGAGGTCTGTGGGCCTCCAGATCGAGTCCCTGCCGCGCTCGAGCAGCCCCCTCGCCACCGCCCCGCTCGATGCCTGCTGCAGCCGCTGTGCCGAGAGCCCGGTTCGCTCCAGGAATACCGTTTCGTGAAAGCCGTCGTTGAGGCGCAGCGCATTGAGCATGAATTCGAACAGCAAATCCCCGTCTGTGACCGGCTCGAGTTCGCCGCCAGCCCGGTTCCCCTCCATCACCAGCATGTACTGCAAAGGATTGGCCGGCTTCCGGTAGCGAGACACACGCGCTTCGTCGCTGAGTTTCCCGTGCGCGCCCGCCCCGACCGCCAGGTAGTCACCAAACAGCCAGTAGTTGACGTTGTGCCGGCAGTGACGGCTGTCCCGAGCCCAGGCCGATACCTCGTACTGCTCGAAACCTGCCTCGCGTAAAAGCGCCGCACCGGCGTCCTGAATCTCATAAGCGGTTTCTTCGTCCGGCAGATTTTCCGGCGGGCGGGCGTGAAAGACCGTGTTCGGCTCGAGCGTCAGCTGATACCAGGAGATATGCGTCGGACCGAGTTCGACGGCCGCGCGGACATCGGATGCAGCGGTTGCGAGGGTCTGCCCGGGCAGACCATGCATCAGGTCCAGGTTAAAGTTATCGAAGCCGGCGGACTTCACTTCACCGACAGCGCGACGAATGTCGTCGCTTGAGTGAATACGGCCGAGTTGCCTGAGGGCCTCGTCGTCAAAACTCTGGGCACCGATGGACAAGCGATTGACGCCAGCTTCGCGATAGCCAGCCGGTGCGCCGCACTCAACGGTGCCCGGATTTGCCTCCATGGTGATCTCGGCATCCTCCGCGACATCGAATCTCTCATGCACGCCGGTGAGCAGGCGGCTGATTTCTTCGGGTGCGAACAAGCTGGGCGTACCGCCCCCGAGAAACAGGCTCTCGATGGTGCGGCCTGCGGCACGCTTTGCCTCCTGATCAAGGTCCGTGAGCAACGCGTCTACATAGCGTTGCGTCGGTGCGCCAGCGCCTGCCGAGTGCGAGTTGAAATCGCAGTACGGACATTTGCGCACACACCAGGGCAGGTGCACATACAGGGAAAGCGGCGGAAGGTTCACGCGTACTTCTGTTGGATCAGCTCGACCAGTTTCCTCAGAGCCTGGCCGCGATGGCTGCGTGCGTTCTTTTGCTCGGGCGTGAGTTCGGCCGAACTGCAGTAGCAGTCAGGGACAAAAAACAGCGGGTCGTAGCCGAAACCGCCGTCACCCTGACGCTCATGCAGGATTGAGCCGCGCCACTCTCCTGCCGCAACGAGCGCTTCGCTAGCAGCAGGATCGACGAACGTCGCGACACAATGAAAGGCAGCACCACGATTCTCGACGCCTTCCAGCGCGGCGAGCAGCTTGTCGTTATTGGCCTCATCGCCGGCGCCGCCGGCATAGCGCGCAGAATAGACCCCTGGTGCGCCGTCCAGCGCGTCGACAGAAAGGCCTGAATCGTCAGCGATTGCGGGCAGGCCGGTGGCTTGTGCGGCATGCTGTGCCTTGATCAGCGAGTTTTCGGCAAACGTAGTGCCCGTCTCGTCCGCGTCCGTCACACCGAGTTCGGTCTGCGCCACAACCGCAACGCCGAGACTCTCTAACAGACGCTCGATCTCGCGAATTTTGCCGGCGTTGCCGCTGGCCATGACGACCTTTTTGAGCCGACTGCTCACGATGTTGCTGCTTTAATTGCCTCGTTCTGCGCCTCGATAATCTCCATGATCCCGCCGCGCGCCAGCGTGATCATCGTTGAGAACTCATCGTCGGTGAATGCGTGACCTTCAGCCGTACCCTGCACCTCGATAAAGTGCCCGGCGTCGTTCATTACGATATTCATGTCGGTTTCGGCCTCGGAATCTTCGGCGTAGTCGAGATCGAGCACGGGTGTGCCGCGATAGATGCCTACCGATATTGCTGCAACCTGGCCGTGTAATGGATTTTTCTTCAGACGACCGGCTGCCTGCATGCGCTGCACCGCTATCGCTAGCGCAACGTACGCGCCGCTGATCGACGCAGTACGCGTGCCGCCATCCGCCTGGATCACATCACAGTCGAGTGTTATCGAACGCTCACCCAGGGCTTCGAGGTTGGTTACGGCACGCAGTGATCGTCCGATGAGCCGCTGAATCTCGAGCGTTCGTCCGCCCTGCTTGCCGCGTGACGCTTCGCGCCCGGATCGGGTATGCGTGGCACGCGGCAGCATCCCGTACTCGCCGGTAACCCAGCCGCGTCCGGTGTTGCGCATCCATCCAGGGACGCGATCCTCAATGCTTGCCGTGCACAGCACGCGGGTGTCACCGAACTCGGCAAGCACGCTGCCTTCGGCATGCATGGTGTAATCGGGAACAAAGCGCAGAACGCGCATTTGCGATGTTTCGCGGCCACTTGGTCGCATGTTAACTCTCCTTTTTGCGGCGAGCGGGTATCTAGCCGCCGAGCCACCTTAACGCGGTACCGGTCGTATTGTCGCTGTAGGGAGAGTTGACGTTCAATGCTTTCATGCTGAGTTGCTTGAGATTCTCGACCAGGTTGTTGTCGCCCGGCGCCCCAATCTCGGCCATGTCACTGTCGCTGAGACCCGACCACAGTCCGTCGGAACAGGCGAGAAGCACATCGCCGGGTTCGAGTTTCTTGCGGTTGGTGATGCTCATGTCCGGCACAGGCGCGTCACCCCCGATGCAGCATTCGACGAAATTACGCATCGGATGATCCTGAGCCTCTTCTTCAGAGATGGCGCCTTCCTGGATGAGCACTTCCACATGGCTATGGTCGCGGGAACGGGTCAGAACCTCGCCCTCGCGCACCTGGTAGATGCGGCTGTCACCAATATGTGCCCAGAATGCGCCCCCCTCCTGCACGAGGCAGATGGCGCAAGTCGCCCGCGGCCGGAAGTCCACCGCAACGTCAGTACCTATCCGAACGACCTCATCATGGGCCTTCGCCAGGGCCATATAGAGAAAGCCCTGCGGATCAAAGATTGGCTGGGTCGCCTTCATAAAGAGGTCCTGGACGACCTTCAGACCTGTTTCTGCCGCCTTGGCGCCATCCGAATGCCCGCCCATGCCGTCGAACACAAGCAGCAACGCAGCATCCTCTGATGCCACGACCGCGGCGCGGTCCTGGTTGTCCTGGCGGTCACCGAGAGCGGAGACTTTGGCGTATTCGATTTGCATAAGACGTCAGTGGTGTGTGGCCTTCAACAGCGGCCAGAGCTTAGAATGTCCGTCCTTATAAAAACGTGATGCAGGCAACAGATGTTACACAGTATGACAGGCTTCGCGCGAGAGTCAGCGGAAACCACGATCGGTACGCTGACCTGGGAGATTCGCGCGGTCAATCATCGCTACCTCGATGTGCAGTTCAAGCTGCCAGAGGATCTGCGTCCCAAGGAACAGTTGTTCAGGCAGCAGGCGAGCTCGTCACTGGGCCGCGGCAAGGTCGAGTGTGCGCTGTATTTTCGGCGGGCTTTCGACCAGAGCAACGAGATGCGTATCGATACCGATCTCGTCGAGCTCATCGGCCACCGCATTTCGGATCTGACCGCCAAGCTGTCCAATGTCTCTGCGGTGAATCCCATCGAGATCCTGCGCTGGCCCGGCGTTATCCAGCAGACAGAGATCGATGTCGAGCCGTTGGTCGCCGAAGCTGGCGCGCTGCTCGACAAAGCGTTGGCGGCAATTGGCGAGATGCGATCAAGTGAAGGACAACGTATTGCCGACATGCTGGAGTCACGTTGTGCAGAAATAGAATCGATTGCAGCCAAGGTGCGAACCCGCATGCCCGAAGTGCTCGACGCCGCGCGCGTAAAGCAAAAAGAGCGCATTGCGAATCTCGACGTCGAAGCAGACCCGGCAAGACTGGAAGTTGAACTTGCTCTGCTCGCTACGAAGATCGACGTTGATGAAGAACTCGATCGCCTCGAGAGCCACCTCGTCGAGATCCGCGACGCACTCAAGGAGCAGAAGCCCGTTGGCCGCCGCCTCGACTTCCTGATGCAGGAACTCAACCGTGAGGCCAACACGCTCGGTTCGAAGTCTGCCGACACAGAAACCACCCGAGCCGCGGTCGACCTGAAAGTGCTGATCGAGCAGATGCGCGAACAGATTCAGAATGTCGAGTAGGTAAGCGTGCGGGAACACAAGGGAAAGCTGTTTGTTTTTGCAGCGCCGTCGGGCGCGGGTAAGACGACGCTGGTGCATGCCGTCGTCACGAAGCACCCGGAGCTGCGTTTCTCTATTTCGTATACAACGCGCAAACCACGCCGCAACGAGGCCGATGGTGTGGACTACCTGTTCGTCACCAAATCCGAATTTATGCGCCTGCGTGACCGCGGCGAGATGCTCGAGTACGCCGAAGTATTCGACAACTACTATGCAACGAGCCGCAGCCAGGTCGAGGAACATCTCGCAGATGATCGTAACGTCGTCCTTGAGATCGACTGGCAGGGCGCGCGCCAGGTGCGCGAGTCGATGCCCGAGTGCGTGACGATTTTTATCCTCCCGCCATCGGTCGAGGAACTCGAGCGGCGGTTGCGCGACCGGCGCACGGATGCGCCCGAGGTGATCGAACGGCGTCTGCGCGACGCGCTGTCCGACATGTCGCACTGGGACGAGTTCGACCACGTCATTATCAACGACGACCTGAACCAGGCGATCTCGGACCTGGAGGACGTATTGGTAGGTAACGGGGAGGCCTCATCGACCTCCAATGAGGCGCTAAGGCGCGCCGTTAAGCGGATTATCGGCTAATCCCTTATAACGTTTAGCTATATAAGCTGGACGCCACCCATGGGGACAGTCACCTTAGCTCCCCCCTCACTGATCGGTGCAGGGGTATTAAGGTGACTGTCCCCGGAGAACAACCTATGGCCCGTATTACTGTCGAAGACTGCCTCGATAACGTCGAAAACATTTTTGAGATGGTCCTTGTTGCGGCCAAACGCGCACGCCGCATTGCTCACGGTGCCGACCCGATGGTTGAGCTCGAGAACGACAAGCCGACCGTGGTTGCCCTGCGCGAAATCGCAGAGGGCCTCGTCACCTCCTCGATCCTCGAAGAAATCGAGCAGCCGCTGGCCGATGAGTTGCTCCAGCCGGAAGCCACCGACGAGATCCTGCCCGTTCGCGGCATCTCGATCGGAGACTAAATACCCCGTACCCCATACGGCTCAACGCCGTTAAGATGGGGGCATGGACTACGCCGCCACCATTCTGTCGAAACTCCCGGGTGCTTCGCGCCGGGACAACGGTGTGCGGCAACTCGTCGATACGCTCGAGACCTACCTGCCAGACGAGCAGGTCAGGAAGGTGCTCGAAGCCTACGAATTCGGCGCCGCCTTTCACAAGGGGCAAACCCGCAAGTCCGGCGAACCGTACATTACCCATCCGGTCGCAGTCGCGCAGGAACTCAGCGAGATGCATCTCGATTCCGAGGCTATCTGTGCGGCCATTCTGCATGACGTTGTAGAAGACACCCCGGCAACGCTCGAGGAAATCGAAAACAAATTTGGCGAAGAAGTCGCGTTGATCGTCGATGGCGTCAGCAAACTCGACCAGATCCAGTTCCGCAGTCGCGCCGAAGCCCAGGCCGAAAGTTTCCGCAAGATGATGCTGGCGATGATCGAGGATATTCGCGTCATCCTCGTCAAGCTCTCGGACCGTTTGCACAACATGCAGACGCTCGGCGCGATGCCGGCGATAAAGAAAAAACGCATCGCGCGTGAAACCCTCGACATCTATGCACCAATCGCCAATCGACTGGGTATCAATCGACTCAAGGTGCAGCTCGAAGATCTTGGTTTCAAACATCTGCACCCGTACCGCTACCGCGTCCTCGAAAATGCGCTGAAGAAAAGCAAAGGCAGCCAGAAGCAAATCGTGCGGCGCATCTCTGACCAGTTCAGCAAGGCAATGGTCGAAGACCGCATTTCCGGTGAGGTCATCGGTCGGGAGAAGCACCTCTACAGCATTTACAGAAAGATGGCCGAGAAAAAGCGTGTGCTGTCCGATGTTGTTGACGTATACGGTTTTCGCATCATCGTTGACGATGTGAGCACGTGCTACCAGACACTGGGCCTGGTGCATCAACTCTACAAACCGATGCCAGGCCGCTTCAAGGATTACATCGCCATCCCGCGTATCAATGGCTACCAGTCCCTGCACACCACGCTGTTTGGTCCAAAGGGCCTGCCGCTGGAAGTGCAGATTCGCACGCGCGATATGGACCGCGTTGCCGAGTCCGGCGTTGCCTCGCACTGGATTTACAAGGCTGGCGAGAAGTCTGACGCAACGCCGCAGCGGCGTGCGCGCGAATGGCTTGCCAACCTCGCCGAGTTGCAGCAGTCGGGCACGTCCGAGGAATTCCTCGAGAGCGTTAAGGTCGACCTGTTCCCCGACAAGATCTACGTGTTCACGCCAAAGGGCGACATCATGCCGCTGCCCAAGGGCGCGACGACGGTCGACTTTGCGTATGCCGTGCACACCGACGTCGGCAACCGCACGGTTGCGGCGAAGATCAACCGCGGCCTCGTGCCACTGCGCACGCCGCTGCAAAACGGCCAGACGGTCGAGATCATTACCTCGCGCGGCGCCAAGCCGAATCCCAACTGGCTGACGTTCGTGCGCTCGGCAAAGGCACGCACGGCGATTCGCAATCACATGAAGAACCTGCGCTCCACCGAGTCTGTCGATCTCGGCAAGCGCCTGCTCGACAAGTCGCTCAAGGATCTCAACTCATCGCTGCGCAAGGTCGGCAAAGTACGCATGAGCGAAGCGCTGGAAGACCTGAGCCTGAACAATACGTCGGAGCTGTTCGAGCAAATCGGTTTAGGCGAACGCCTGGCCCCATTGACCGCACGCTACCTGATGGGGGCCGATGACGAAGGCGAGAACGTTGAAGATGTCGCGAGCCTGGTCATAGCGGGCACCGAGGGCATGGTCGTCAGTTATGCCAAATGCTGTTACCCGCTACCGGGCGACGACGTCATGGGCTACCTGACGGCTGGACGTGGTGTCGTCATTCACCGCAATAACTGCGGCAACCTCTCAAACTTCCGCAAGCAACCAGAGAAGTGGATTGCTGTCTCGTGGGAGAAAAATATCGACCGCGAATTTTATTGCCAGATCCAGTGCGAGACGCGCAATCGCACCGGCGTGTTGGCCGAGGTCGCCGCAACCATTGCCGATTGCCAGTCGAACATCGAGCAGGTTGAGGTGATCAGTCGCCATGAGGACTGTTCCGTTCTGACGTTCCTGCTACAGGTCAGGAACCGCATTCACCTGGCGCAGATAATGCGTAACGTTCGCAAGATGCCAAACGTTATTCGCGTGTCTCGCGACTGCGCCTGATACCCGCCACCAATTCCGGAAGCATTCGATGACCAAGCAAACCATTCATACCAACAGCGCGCCTGCGGCGCTCGGCACCTACTCGCAAGCAATAAAAGTCGGCCAGTTCGTCTTCATGTCCGGGCAGGTCCCTCTCGTTCCGGAAACGATGGAGGTCGTCGAAGGCGATTTCGCGGCGCGTGCTCGACAGGTCTTTGACAACCTCAAGGCCGTCGCCGAGGAGGCGGGGGGCAGCCTGAATGATGCCGTGAAGATCACCATCTTCCTGACCGACCTTGGCAACTTCGCTACTGTGAATGAAGTCATGGCCGAGTATTGCGATAAGCCCTATCCGGCGCGCGCAGCTGTACAAGTATCAGCGCTGCCGAAAGGTGTCGACATCGAGGCCGACGCGATCCTTGCTATCTGACGCATTAACCGTTCTTAAGGGCGTCGGGCCGGCGCTCACGAAGAAGCTTGAGAAACTCGGGTTACATCGTGTCGAGGACCTGCTGTTCCTGCTGCCGCTGCGCTACGAGGACCGCACGCAACTCGTAAAGATCGGCGCGCTGGCTGCCGGCGCTCGCTGTCTGGTCAGTGGCGAGGTCTTACTTGCCGAAACGGCCTACCGCGGACGACGCAACCTGCTGGTGCGGGTAAGCGACGGCAGCGGCCAGCTCACACTTCGCTTCTTTCATTTCTCACGGCAGCAACAGGCTCAGTTCCAGAACGGTGTGCATGTGACCTGCTTCGGTGAAGTGCGTCGCGGCTCTGCGGGCTTCGAGATGATTCACCCTGAGTACCGCGTCCTGAGGGAAAGCCAGGGCGCGGCGATGAGCGATTCGCTCACGCCCATTTACCCGGCAACGGAAGGCGTGCAACAGGGGAGGTTGCGCAACCTGACCGACCAGGCCCTGCGAGCCATGCACGACGATCCGCCTGCCGAGTTACTGCCTGAGTCTGTCACCGCAAAACTCGGAATGCCTTCGCTGGCGGAGGCGATTCATTACCTCCATCGCCCGCCGCCTGATGCGGACATCGAGCAGATGCAGGCTGGCAAACATCCTTGCCAGCAGCGGCTCGCTTTCGAAGAGCTGCTGGCCCATTACCTGAGCCTGCGCAGTTTGCGGGCGCTTGCAGAAACCGACGATGCGATCGCACTGGTTGACGGTAGCGAACAGGTCAGCGGCTTCATCGGGGACCTGCCGTTTACTCTGACAGGCGCACAGCAGCGAGTGGTTGATGAGATCCTTGGCGACCTGTCACAGCCGCACCCGATGATGCGCCTTATCCAGGGCGACGTCGGTTCCGGCAAAACCGTGGTGGCGGCCATTGCGTGCCTCAAGGCCATTTCGTGCGGCGTGCAGGCGGCCATCATGGCGCCGACAGAAATTCTGGCCGAGCAACACTGGCGGAATTTCTCCGACTGGTTCGGGCCACTTGGCATCGAGCCCGCGTGGCTGAGCGGGAGCCAGAAAGCCGCGGCACGACGGGAATCCCTGGAGTCGATCGCCCATGGGCGTGCGCAGCTAATCGTCGGCACCCATGCATTGTTCCAGGAGGGTGTCGAATTCAGCCGGCTTGCCCTGGTTGTCATCGACGAACAGCATCGCTTCGGCGTACACCAGCGCATGGCGCTACGGGACAAGGGTGTGGGAACGGAAGGGCATCCGCACCAGCTTGTCATGACCGCAACACCCATTCCCCGGACTCTGGCGATGGCCGCGTACGCGGATCTCGATACGTCGGTTATCGACGAGTTGCCGCCGGGCCGCCAGCCCGTGTCTACCATTGCGGTCCCCGATGCGCGACGCGGGGAGATCATCGAACGCGTGCGAGCCGCATGCGCATCCGGTCAGCAGGCCTACTGGGTCTGCCCGCTAATCGAGGAATCGGAAGTGCTCGACTACCAGGCGGCCGAAGCCAGTTACCAGGTGTTGACCGAAGCTTTGCCCGAGTTACGCGTCGGCCTGGTGCACGGACGCATGCGGCCGGCCGAAAAAGAGCGCGGCATGCAGGCTTTTAAAGATGGGCTGATCCAGGTTCTCGTGGCGACCACGGTGATTGAGGTCGGCGTTGATGTACCGAATGCGAGCCTGATGATTATCGAAAACGCCGAGCGCATGGGCCTGTCACAACTGCACCAGTTGCGTGGCCGGGTCGGGCGGGGCGCGGCACAAAGTCACTGCGTCTTGCTGTACAAGCCGCCGCTCGGTCGCATTGCCAAGGAACGACTCGCGGTACTGCGCGACACCAACGACGGTTTTGTGGTTGCACAGCGCGACCTCGAGCTGAGGGGCCCGGGCGAATTGCTCGGTACGCGCCAGACCGGTCTACCCGACTACCGGGTAGCGAACCTCGTTCGCGATGCTGAACTGATGCCGCAGGTACAGATAACCGCGGAGGCCATCCGCAAGTCATCGTCACACCGGGCCGCGGCCATCGTGCGCCGCTGGCTAGGCGATGCCGGCCGCTACGGCAAAGTGTAGAATCGCGAGCATGAAAACGTTCGCCCTCTCAGATTACGCACCGGAGATTGCCAGCCAGCTACGCAACTACGGCAAGCTCATGCGCATCGACAAGCCGATCGGTATCTGGTTGTTGTTATGGCCAACGCTCTGGGCATTGTGGCTGGCGGGCGAGGGCGCACCGGACCAGGGCCTGTTTGTCGTCTTCGTGATTGGTGTATTTATCATGCGCTCGGCCGGGTGCGTCCTGAATGATTTCGCCGATCGCAAGATCGACCCGTATGTTGAACGCACGCGCACGCGGCCGTTGGCGACCGGCGCCGTCGCGCCTCTGGAAGCACTCACACTGTTTGCGGCACTCGGGCTGATCGCTATCGGCCTGGCCTCAATGCTTAACAAGCAGGCGCAGATCCTCGCGGTTGTCGGTGCCGTACTGACGATCGTCTACCCGTTCATCAAGCGCTACATGTCGATACCGCAATTCGTCTTGGGCGCGGCATTCGGCTGGGCCGTCCCCATGGCATTTGCGGCACAAACCGGCGAGACACCCGAGCTTGCGTGGCTGGTGTTTGGCATTGCACTGGTGTGGGCCGTTATCTACGACACGTTTTACGCCATGGTCGACCGCGAGGACGACCGCAGGATCGGCGTCAAATCAACGGCGGTCCTGTTCGGCGAAGTTGACCTGTTCGTCATCGCCGGCCTGCAGCTGGTGATGCTGCTGGGGCTCGTTTTCGTTGGTTTCCGGGCCGGGCTCGGCTCGTGGTACTACCTGTCCGTGGCTGTTGCGGCCGCACTGATGGCCTGGCACCTTTGGCTGGCTCGTGACCGTCAGCCTGCCGGCTGCTTTGAGGCCTTCTTAAGAAATCACCACGTCGGCATGGTGATTTTCATCGGTATCGTTCTGCACTACACGTTTAACCCGGCGGTGTGACATGACAAAGCAGCTCTGTGGAATCCTGGGACTGGCGTTCCTGCTCCTGGGCGGCGCACTTTGGGCCGATGAAGAACCGGCCCCTCCCGCAACACTCGAAGAGCTGCAGAGTGCCATTCTCGACCTCATGGAAGAGCACGAGGTGCCGGCCATGGGCATTGCCATGGTCGATGAGAACGGTCCGGTCTGGATCGGTGCCCTGGGCAAGGCAGATATTGAGCGGGACATCGATGCCGACGAGAACTCGATGTTTCGTATCGGCTCCACGTCCAAGATGTTCGTCGCGCTTTCCGTCCTGCAGCTGGTCGAGCAAGGTGTGCTCTCACTGGATGACAAAGTGGCCGACCTCGCGCCCGAAATCGAATTCGATAACCGCTGGGAAGACACTGACCCGATAAGAATCGTGCACCTGCTCGAGCACACTACGGGCTGGGACGACATTCACCTGCCGGAGTACGCGCACAACGATCCATCGGCCGTGAGTCTGAAAGAGGCGCTGGACTTTCACCCGCACTCGCGCACATCTCGCTGGAAACCCGGTTCGAGAATGTCCTACTGCAACGCGGGTCCACCCGTAGCGGCCTATATCGTTGCGAAACTGACGGGCCAGGATTTCGAGGATTACGTTCAGGAACATTTCTTCGACACTCTGGGCATGCACACAGCGACGTACCGCCTGTCGAAAGATGTACAGGAACGCGGTGTCACGCTGTACATAAATGGCGAGCCGCAGGACTACTGGCATATCTCCATGCGTCCCTCAGGTTCGATCAACGCATCGCCGATCGACATGGCGCGCTTTGCGAGCTTCTTTGTCAATCGCGGCAGCGTCGACGGCGTTCAGCTGGTGTCGGAAGAATCCTTGCGCCGCATGGAAACTCCATCGTCCACAACGGCCGCGATCGCAGGGCAGGAAACCGGCTACGGGTTACACAACTATTCGTCGCGCCACAAGAACTGGAATTACCGGGAACATAACGGTGGCGTGAATGGCGGGCTGACGGAATTCTCCTACCTGCCGGATGCGCGTGTTGGTCATGCCATCATGATCAACTCTGGTAACGGCGCAGCCTATAACCAGATCTCCGACCTGGTGCGTGATTTCGAGACGCGTGAGCTGACCAAAACCGCTGACCTAGAGGTGCCAGCGGTCGCCCCGGAGCATCGCGACATTGCCGGGCTCTACTACTCGATCAACCCACGCCAGCAGGTCGCCTATTTCCTCGAGCGTGTATTCAATATTCAGAAGCTGTCTTTTGACGACAACACCCTGATGCTTGCGCCCCTGCTTGGCGGTGAACCCGTCAGGTTCGTCGCCGCGTCCCCGGACCTGTATCGGCACGCCGAGACTGGCGCGATTTCATTATCCCGCGTTGTGGATCCGCTGGTCGGGCCGGTTGTTCATACAGGGATGACCGTTCTGAAACCGGCCTCGACCACGCTCATCTATGGCCAACTCGTCATCGCGGCGTTGTGGGGGCTGGCTATCGTAAGCTCAGTTCTGTACGCGGTGGTTTGGGGCGTGCGCCGCTGGCGCGGGAAAATCCCCCCCGGACCCGGAATCTGGATTCGTGTCTGGCCCTTGCTCGCCGGTCTGTTCGTTATTGCGTTCGTCACGCTGTTTTCGCTCGGCATAGCAGACCCGTTTGTCTTACTTGGCAAGCCAACTGCCATATCGGTGGGCATTATGCTGACGACGCTGCTGTTCGGGGTGCTTGCGGCTACCGGCGCCTATGTGGCGGTAAGGGATCGCAATGCCACCATGAACAGGGTCAATTACTGGTACTCAACGGGCTGTGCTTTCCTGCATCTGCTCGTTGCCGCCTACTTTGCGTGGTTTGGCGTTATTGGGCTGACCACCTGGGGCTGATGCGCGAGCCTCGCGCCCGGCAGAACCGGGCATTGACCTGGATCAATGCACCATCCGCTGTCACGACTAGACTGTGGTGCCATGATCGAGAAGAGCGTCGAAGTGCTAGAATTCCCCTGTATGGAAAAGGACACGGCCCAGCGTGACGCGATTCGGCGCCACTATCTTTTTTCCGGCCTGGAAGAAAGCGTTTTCGATGAGCTCACCACGAGCATTGCCGTGGAGACCTTCGAAAAGGGCGCGACCCTGTTCCATCGCGGCGACGAGGCCAGGAACTTCTACCTGGTCGAGTCCGGGCAGATCGAACTCAGCCTGATTTCCGCGGACGGCCAGAAGAAGGTTGTTGAGGTCGTTAGCCACGATCGAACCTTCGCCGAAGCCGTCCTTTTTATGCGCGAAACCAAGTACCCGGTCACCGCAGAGGCGCTGAGCAACAGCACCGTCCTGCGGATTCCAAACCAGAGCTACCTCGACCTGCTCTGCGATAACCCCAATGCCTGTATGCGCCTGCTAAGCGATGTCTCCCGGCACCTGCATGCGCGCGTTAGAGAAATCGAGCGGCTGACCATTCAAAATGCCCGCAGCCGTCTGTCGAGTTATCTGATCGACCACATTGTCGAGAGCAATGACGATGAGGCAACCGTGCGACTCGACCTTCCCCGGCACATCATCGCGTCACGCCTGTCGATCACGCCAGAGACCTTGTCCCGGCTGTTTCGGGTCATGTCCGACGACGGCATCCTGACCGTCGATGACCGCCTCATCTTTGTCCACAGCCTCACGAGACTCCGCCCCTACGACTAGCGACCCGCCTTGATCTAGATCATGGCGCAGGCTTGCGCGCGGGGCCACGATGCCCGTAAGCGTGCGATTTTGCGCGCCATCACAGCAGGCCGCTAATGAGCATCGTTTACTTCACCCTGGTTGCAGCCCTTCTGTATCTGCTTTCAGACTGGGTACTGCAGCGCGCCGAAGTCGCCGTCGGCCGCGTATTTCAGTATCGCTCCCTGCTGTTCTTCGCGATTCTGCTGACGCTGGCGCTCATCAGCTTCACTGTGATCGGCAACTTTGCCGGCAGCCCCTAGGGAGGCCCCACCATGCCTGACAACGACAACTCGCCAGACAACGATCCGATCCCGTTCATGCAACGGCTTCTGGATAACCCGTTTCTGCTGCTGTTTCTTGGAGTAGCGGTTCCGACTGTCTTCTACATCATCTGGGGCGTCATGGAGATCATCCAGATTCCCATCGCCGACTGATCAGGGGGGATGAACCGATGGCAATAACACCGCCCAGCGTACGAATCTGGTGGAAGGAGCCGGTCTCGAAGATCGAGCTTTCCTGGATCATCATCGCCTTCTTCTGGGGGCTGTTCATGTTCTTCATGATGGTCTACTGGCACGGCGCCGGAGAACAGAACCTTTCCAGCGAGGCCTACCAGATCAAGCCGGAACAATATGCCGCGAAATCAAAGGCAATGATCGATGCGCATACGGTCCGGGAAGAAAACGGTTTCCCCGTTGTGCGGCCACCTCCAGGCAGCGACGTCTACCTGACGGGCAGGCTCTTTAACTGGTGGCCCATCCTTGAGTTTGAGAAAGACCAGACGTACCGGCTGCACCTTTCATCCATAGACGTACAGCATGGTTTTTCGTTGCAGCCCGTGAACATCAATCTGCAGGTGCATCCAGGCTACGACATGGTCGTCACCATCAAACCCGACCGGGCCGGGGAGTACGGCATCGTGTGCAATGAATTCTGCGGAGCCGGCCACCACCTGATGGTCGGCAAGCTTTACGTAGTCGAGTAGGGGAGCACTGCAATGTCCAAGAACACAGAATTTCGCATCTGCCCCACAACGGGTCTCAAGGTCGATTCGGCCGCGGAAAAGCTGATCAAGGCAAATGCCGTGGTCGCGATCATATTCCTGGCTATCGGCGGTTTCTTCGGGCTGCTGGTGGCGCTCACTCGCTGGCCTGAGGTTCACCTGCTTCCCGCCGACTGGTTCTACCTGGCGCTCACCGCACACGGCTTTGATGTGCTGCTCGTCTGGATCATGTTCTTTGAGATGGCCGTGCTGTACTTCGCCTCTGCGGTGCTGCTCGGCAGCCGGCTCGCCGGTCCCAAATGGGCATGGGTCGGGTTTGGGCTCATGCTGGCTGGTGCCGTGCTTACGAACATCGTCGTGCTGCAGGGCGGCTCAAGCGTCATGTTCACGTCATACGTGCCACTGAAAGCGGAGCCCGGCTTCTACCTGGGCATAATCCTGTTCGCCGTGGGCGCCCTGATTGGCTGCTTCGTGTTTTTCGGGACGCTGGTCGTCGCCAAACAGGAGCGCACCTATGAAGGATCGATCCCACTGGTTACTTTTGGCGCGCTGACGGCAGCAATCATTGCTGTCTTCACGATCGCCTCGGGCGCCATTATTCTGATCCCGACGCTGCTCTGGTCCGTTGGCCTCGTCAGCCATATCGACCCGCTCTTGTACAAGACCATATGGTGGGCGATGGGGCACTCATCGCAACAAATCAACGTCGCTGTGCACGTCTCGATCTGGTATGCGATCGCCGCCATAACCTTTGGCGCCAAACCTTTGTCCGAAAAAGTCAGTCGTACAGCATTCCTCATGTACATCCTGTTCCTGCAGCTCGCCAGCGCGCATCACATGCTGGTCGAACCCGGGTTCAGTTCCGAGTGGAAGATCTTCAACACAAGCTACGCGATGTACCTGGCCGTGCTTGGCAGCATGATCCATGGCATGACCGTTCCTGGTTCTATCGAGGCGGCACAGCGCGCGCGTGGATTTAACAAGGGCATGTTCGAATGGCTGCGTAAGGCGCCGTGGGGTAATCCGGCATTTGCCGGAATGTTCATGTCGTTGGTGTTCTTCGGCTTCATCGGCGGCATATCGGGCGTCGTCATGGGCACCGAGCAGATCAACATGATCATGCACAACACGCTCTACGTGCCCGGGCACTTCCACGGCACCGTTGTCGCCGGCACCACGCTGGCATTCATGGCGATCACCTACTACCTCGTGCCGCTGATCTTCCGTCGCGAACTGATGATGAAGAAGCTCGCCCAAATCCAGCCCTACGTATTCGGCATCGGCGTTGCGGGAATCTCGGTCTTCATGATGGGCGCCGGCACGCTCGGCGTATCGCGCCGCCACTGGGACATGCAGTTTGCGGACGCCATATTGCCATTCGACTACCCGTCCGCTGCGTTCCTCATGATGGGACTGAACGGCATGTTTGCGGTACTCGCCGCGCTTGGCGGCATACTGTTCGTAGTGGTTATCGTCTCCTCTGTCTTCTTCGGCCGCAAACTCGCGCCGGATGAGAAGCCGAGCTATCCCGAGGTGCCCCCGCAGGCCGCCGTTGTCAGCCAGCACGGCAGCGCCGAGCATCTGAGGATACCGGGCACGGCAATGCTGGTCGCAATCTTCTTCATCGCCTTCGTGCTGTACTACTTCGTGAACTGGAAGTATCTGTCGGAGGTCTGGCCGCTGAGCTAGGAGGACGATGCCTGTCACGATTGAGCGCTTTCGCCGGAGATCCTGCCGGGAACATCTCGGCCCTCTGCTTATCGCTTGCATCGTGACCGGCGTTGCGTCCGGCCCGGTCGCATTGGCGGCCGCGGCCGCAGACTACGATCGCGACAGTGCGCTTGCCATCAGCCAGGATGCGATTGGTCGGCAGCTATCCGGCTTCACACTACGCGACACCGACGGTCAGCTGTTCGAACTGTCACAGCTGCAGGGCAGGCCACTCATCGTCAGCATGATCTACACGAGCTGCCATCACATCTGCCCGACGATTACGCGCAATCTGGAAGCGACCATCGATGTTGCACAGGAAGCGTTCGGCGACGATGCTTTTTCTGTCGTGACGGTCGGCTTCGACTGGAGGGTCGACACGCCGGAGCGCATGCGGCAGTTTTCCGCCGGCCTGGCAATGGGCGAGTATGCCAACTGGCACTTCCTCGCAAGCGATGCCACGACAATCGACGCGCTCAGCGATAACCTGGGTTTTCTGTTCTACCCGAGCACCAAAGGGTTTGACCACCTGGCGCAGACGACCATCATCGACAGTGACGGCAAGATCTATCGGCAGGTTTATGGGGTTGATATCAAGACCACCGCGATCGTCGAGCCGCTGAAAGAGCTGATATTCAACACGCCCCGCAGTGCAGGTTTCATCGAGCACTGGGTCAGCACGTTCAAACTGTTCTGCACCGTCTACGATCCGAATAGTGATCGTTACCGTTTCGACTACTCCATCTTCATGACGATTTTTGCTGGCGTTGTCAGCCTTGGCCTCGTGGCCATTTTCATCGTCAGGGAATGGCGGCTCGCCCGATAGGCCTATCATGGCGTTCATCAAGCGCACGCTTGCCCAGCTGTTCTCATACGTCGAATCGATCTTCGAGTACGCGTTCGGCCAGCACAACAATCCGTTCGTTTCGCTGGGTGCGCTGGGGTGGTACTTCTACTGGATCGTCGCGGCGACGGGTGTCTACCTGTACATCTTCTTCGATACCGGCATAACGGACGCCTACGCCTCGGTCGAGTACATGACCCATGAGCAATGGTACGCCGCGGGTCTCATGCGAAGCCTGCATCGTTATGCCTCGGATGCTCTCGTTATTGTCGTCGTGCTGCATATTTTCCGTGAGTTTGCCCTGGATCGATTGCGCGGCAAGCGCTTCTTCGCATGGCTCACTGGCGTGCCTTTACTTGGCTTTATCTATGTCTGCGGAATCAGCGGTTACTGGCTGGTCTGGGACAAGCTCGCGCAGTATATAGCGCTCGCCACCACCGAGTGGCTCGATGCCCTGCCTGTCTTCGGCGAACCCATCGCCAACAACTTCCTCAACAGCACCACGCTGGGCGGCCGCTTCTTCACCCTGATGGTATTCATCCACATCTTCGGTCCCTTGTTCATGCTGCTGTTGATGTGGGTTCATATACAGCGGCACTCCGGCGCGCGCGTGAACCCGCCCAAACCACTTGCTATTGGCACGCTCGCAATCCTCGTCATATTGTCATTCGCCTGGCCGGCCGTCAGCCAGGGGCCCGCCGATCTCGACGTCGTGCCTACCGAACTGGGAATCGACTGGTTCTATCTTGCGGCCTATCCGTTACTCGATGTAATTCCCGGCGGGCGTCTATGGCTCATCCTGTTGGGCAGTGTTGTTGTGCTGGCGCTATTGCCCTGGCTGCCGCCGCAGAAGCCGGTGCCTGCCGCGGTTGTCAGTCTGGAGAACTGCAATGGCTGCGCGCGCTGTGTCGACGATTGTCCGTTCGGCGCTCTGACCATGGTGCCTCGCTCCGACGGTCGCGCCTACGATTTTGAGCCGGCGGTGAACGTGGACAATTGTACGAGCTGCGGCATCTGCGCCGGATCGTGTCCGACCTCCACACCATTCCGCCGGGCCAGGCCGATCCAGCCGGGCATCGAACTTCCCGACCGAACGATTAGCGCACTGCGGGAGGAGCTCATGCGTGGGGGAACCTCGCCGGAGCGCATCCCCCGAGTGCTTGTGTTCAGCTGCGATACAAACGCCGCCGATCATCTACGGGAACACGGTGCGCAGGTGATCAATCTCCCTTGCGTCGGCATGCTGCCTCCCTCGTTTGTCGACTTCGCACTATCGCGCGGCTACGCAGACGGCGTGATGATTACGGGCTGTCCCGAGGGCGACTGTCAACACCGTCTTGGCAACTCGTGGACAAGCGAGCGCATGGCCGCGGAGCGGGACCCGTACCTGCGAGGGCGCGTGGACAAACGACGCCTGTCGCTGGTCTGGCTCCCGGCGCAAGCCTTACGTCGGCGCGTGCGGGCACTGGAAGCGTTTCGGGCCTCGCTGGCGGAGCTGAATGATGAGTAAGCTGTTACAGGGCGTTCTCTATATCGTATTCGGTGTGTTCGTCGGGTACTTCTCCGTCGCGCCCGCCTACAACTATGCAAGCCCCGACCGAACGTCGGTCAAACTGTCGCTGAGCCATGCGGCAAACCGCGTGCACCCTTGCACGAAGTTGAGTCCCCAGGAGATAAACGAGCTGGCGGCAAGCGGCGAGCGGTTTCAAAAATGCGAGCGGGAACGGCTGCCCCTGACGGTAGCGCTCGAAATCGATGGCGAGCTGGTGTACAAAACCGTCGCCCGGCCCTCCGGGCTATGGGGTGACGGACCCGCTTCGATCTACGAGCGCTTTGAAATCGCTCCCGGCCCGCATCAGGTGACGGCGCGCCTGCGTGACTCAACCCGGGACAGCGGCTGGGACTACACGCATAGCGAACAGGTAAATCTTGAGCCTGGCCGCTACTTCACCATCACGTTCAGGGCAGAGACAGGAGGCTTCCAATTCCGATGAGTCTGATTGTATGGCGAGATGAATTCAGCGTCGGTGTCGAATCCGTCGATCATGAGCATCGCGAACTGATCGAGCTGATCAACAAGCTCGACGACGCGATGCAGAACGATGTTCAACATGACACCGTCGTCAGTTCACTGGGCGAAATCTATGCGCAGGTCGCGAGCCACTTCGCGCTCGAAGAAAAGATCATGCGTGATGCGCGCTACTCGGATCTTGTTGCTCACAAGGAAAACCACGAGCTGTTACTGGACGAGTTACTCGACACTATCGACAGTGTTGATGACAGCGGATCATACGACCGCATGGCTTTGGCAGAAGGCCTGGATCAATGGTTCTCGGACCACTTCCGAACGCACGACGCGAAATTACATCGCAAGCTGGGCTGATTCGAAAGCGGTCCGAGATATCTCATTTAGTAGACGTCGTGCAGCGTGTTGTAGACATTGAACTTGCCCGTCGGCGTAATGAGTCCCGCATCCTTGATCACGGCTTTCAGCTCACGCGTCTTGTCATCAACCACGACGATCGCTGACTCCTGTTCCTTGCCGCTCCAGACGGAGAACCAGACTTCGTCGCCAGCCTTATTGTACTCAGGCTGCACAACGCGCTTTGGCCCTTCACCAAGACCCGCCCACTCGGCAATCGGCAGAACCTGGAAACCTGCTTCAACGTTATTCACGTCAAATACGGCGATGCTTTGGCTGAAGCCCGTATCCGGGTTCAACGGCGCATCGACCCAAAGGTTCGACGAGTTCGGGTGCGATTTCACGAACAGCGAGCCGCCACCCATGCCATCGATTACGCGAACCGTCTTCCAGGCGTTATCCGGATGACCTTCAGGGTCAGTTCCGAGGAACGTTACGTTGGCGTTGCCGAGAGCACTCGTAACCCAGACCGGTCCGTACTTCGGATCATCGAGGTTTGCGCCGCGACCCGGGTGCGGTGTCTTGGTCACGTCAGCCAGCGCAACCAGCTTGCGCTCTTTGGAGTCCACTACAGCAATCTTGTCCGACTGGTTGGCCGCCGTCAGGAAATATCGCTTGCTACGGTCCCAGCCGCCGTCATGCAGGAACCTCGCCGCACCGATGTCCGTAACTGTGAGGTCGTCAATGTTCGAGTAATCGACGAGCAGGATGTGGCCCGTCTCCTTAACATTGATAATGAAGTCCGGGTGAAAGTGCGACGCAACGATGGCGGCCACACGGGGTTCCGGATGATATTCCTGAGTGTCGACGGTCATGCCGCGCGTCGATACGATCTTCAGCGGCTCGAGTGTGTCGCCATCCATGATCGTGTACTGCGGCGGCCAGTAGGCACCGGCAACAGCATATTTATCTTCGTAGCCTTTGTACTTGGACGTTTCGACTGAACGCGCCTCGAGACCAACCTTGATCTCGGCAACGCGTGCCGGCGGATCCATCCACAGGTCAATCATGTCGACCTTGGCATCACGACCGATCGTGAATACGTAACGACCAGACGCGGATACGCGCGAGATATGCACAGCGTAGCCGGTCTTCAGGCGCGTAACGATTTCCTTGGTATCGCCGTCGATAATGGCGACTTCACCGGAGTCACGCAGCGTAACCGAGAAGAAGTTCTCGATATTGCGGCCGTGCTGCGGCTCCGTCGGACGGTCTTCAGGTGCAACGATCAGGTTCCAGCTGGCCATCATTTGCGGCATACCGTACTCGGGCGGTGCTGGTGGTTCCTGCTGCAGGAAACGAGCCATGATGTCGATCTGTTCCGGCGTCATTTCGCCCGAGGTGCCCCAGTTGGGCATACCGGCCGGTGAGCCGTATGTGATCAGGGCCTTCAGGTATTCCGTGCCTTTCTCTTTCGTAAGATCGGGCGTGAGCGCTTTACCGGTCGCGCCCTTGCGGAGTACACCGTGGCAGCCGGCGCAGCGTTCGAAATACAACTGTGTGGCTGTGCCGAACTCGGCTTCGCTAAGTACCGGACCACCTGCCGCCATGATCTGGCGCGTGTCCTCGCCCGAGATCGCTGACGGAGCGCCCTGATAGGTTAGCTCACCTTCCGTCGCCCCAACGTGGCGTGATCCCGCCGCGCGGTCTTCCTGGCCAAGCTCTGCTCGCAATGCAGCAACTTCTGCGACGCTGACTGCAGCGCCATCGTTACCCCACGAACCGAAGACATACGTCAACGCTGCGGCGAGATCCTGATCAGGCAGGTGACCGAGGCTTGGCATTACACCGTTGTAGTCGACACCGTTAACGGTGATCGGTCCCGACAAACCGAACAGAGCAGCACTCATGACCTTCTTGCGATCACCCTTGAGGAAATCGCTACCGGCGAGCGGTGGAAACGCTCCGGCCAGACCCTGGCCATTGGGCTGATGGCAGGCGGCGCAGTTGGCGTTGTAGACGCCCTGGCCCTTCGCCATCAGGTCGTCGGTAGATGCTGCCGCAACTTCGGCATCGTGTACGGCCGTATCGGCGACACGCGCGGCACCAGGCTCGTCTTGTGAGCAACCAAACACCAGCAGCGCCACAAGTGGTGCGAGCAGTCTGTAATTGTTGTACGTCATGAAATGTACTCCTTGGTCATTTCTTACCAATTTACGTTTACGCTAAGCGAGGCACTGCGCCCGGCCCGCGCCAGGTAGGGCAGCATCGGATCATCGGGGGACAGGCCCCGCACGTCGGCCCAGTGCCAGTAGGTTTTGTCTGCAAGATTGTGCAATCCGGCTCGGACACTCATCTGTCGTCCAAGCCGTTGCATCAGGTAGAAATCGAGAACCGCGTATCCCGATGGCTCGACCAGCGGACCACCCGACGCATCGCGCCCCGACCAGTCGTCTGTCAGTATCGCTTTCAGTCGCAATTGCCGACGCTCGTCGGTCGAATACCAGTTCAGGCCAACGACGGCTTGCGGCGGACCGACCGAGTTCAGTGGCTCGCCCGTCTCTCTGTTACGACCCTCTGCATAGAACGCGGAAAGATCGAACCCCCACGAGCGCTGCTCGCCAAATCGCCAGGAAACGGCGCCTTCGACGCCCTTGATTTCGGTCTCACGGAGATTCTGTGACTGAAACAGAATCCGACCTGAATCCGGATCAGCACCCAATCGAACCTTTGACTCGATGAAATCCTCATAGCGTGTCTGGAAGACAGCCAGCCGCGCCGTCGCATCGGACACCACCACGCGCAGGCCCAGCTCCAGCCCATCGGACGACTCGGAGGTCAGGTCCGGATTCGGGATCGCCCGTACGTTGA
>Ga0224504_10000157_pt1:0-27500 | contig 29185 bp, 24 predicted proteins | sample SF_Oct11_sed_USG_3_FD_170160 | JGI IMG/M metagenome (GOLD analysis project Ga0224504, IMG submission 170160) | Sediment microbial communities from San Francisco Bay, California, United States - SF_Oct11_sed_USGS_24 | ecosystem: Environmental > Aquatic > Marine > Sediment | place: USA...
AGTAGATATAGTTAAAATACTAATTTATCTTTTAAACCTTATGCTGCTATTTTACAATCCTGACATATTTAGGCTTTTTAATTAAATTATATTAATTACTATATCCAATATAATTATACCACATTGTATTTAAAATAGCAATATTAATATTGCTATTTTAAATACAATGTGGTATAATTATAATAAGCCCGGATAGCTCAGTTGGTAGAGCAGTGGATTGAAGATCCTCGTGTCTCCAGTTCGAATCTGGATCTGGGCATTTATAAAGAATTGGAAAAAATATTAAAAAATTTTGTAGGGTCAGTCTGAAAAGATAACTCTACCATTCCTAATGGCCCATTACGATGTTTTGCGATTATCAACTCCGCAGGAGTAATTTTTTCATTCTTTTCAATTATTGGGTTATAGTAATTTTCGCGATATAACATTAACACTAAATCCGCATCTTGTTCAATTGACCCACTTTCACGTAAATCTGATAAAACAGGTCTTTTATTAATTCGAGTTTCAACATTTCGACTTAATTGAGACAATGTAATAATTGGTATTTGAAATTCTTTAGCAAGATTTTTTAGTGCCCTGGTAATTTGAGAGAGCTCTTGAACACGATTTTCAGATTTTAATTTTGAATTCACTAGTAGTTGTAAATAATCAATAATAATGACTCCAACTCTGTTTTGTTCAAATAATATTTGTTTTAATTTAGAACGAATATCTTGAGTTGTTAAGTTTGCTTGATCATCAATAAAAAATGGTAAGCGAGAATACATTTGAATACTTTCTTTTAATTCTTGCCAATCTTCTTTATATAAATTTCCAATTTTTAAACGGGTTTGGCTTATTCCTGTTTCATTTGATAACAAACGATATATTAACTGTTCTTTTGACATTTCAAGACTAAAAAATAATACTGGTATTTTATATTTTTTAACTATATTTTCTGCAATATTTAAAACAAAAGCTGTTTTTCCCATAGACGGTCGTCCCGCAAGAATAATTAAATCAGATTTTTGAAAACCTTGAGTTAGGGAATCTAAATCATAGAATCCAGATGCTAAACCAGGTAATTCAGGTTTTAACGCTTTTTCTTTTAATTCTAAGAAAATACTTGAAAACAATTCTGCAGTAGTTATTTTCTTTTCTTCTATTAATTCATTTGTTAATTCAAATGACTTTTTTTCAAAATCGTTCAGAATTTTCTCTAATGGAATATTTGTAATATAAGCTGAATTAATAGCTTCATAACCTAAATTAATTAATGAACGTCGTAAAAACTTATCTTGAATCAATTGAATATATTCTTCTAAATAAGCTAAATTAGGAATTTGGTTGAGAAGCTCTAATAGAACTTTGGTGCCTCCAATTTTGTTTAAACAACCAGTTTCTTTTAAAAAGTCATTTACGGAAAAGACATTTATAGGAATTTTTTTTCGATACATTTCTACAATAGCTTTATAAATTTCCTGATGATTCCTAAAATAAAAAGTCTCAACTCGAATAGTTTTTATTGTAATTTCAATTGCTTCATAATTAGTTAACAAACAACTTAATATAATTTTTTCTGCTATAAAATTATGCGGTAAGGGAGTATCTGGGATTGAAAACTGTACTTTACTATTAAAATTTTTCATATTCATTAAAATTTCGATTTTGCCTTAAAAAAATAAGAAACCTTGTCTTTTAAAGATATATCTATTAAGATATTAATGTGCGTCCTTAGTTCAGTTGGTAGAACGCTAGTTTCCAAAATTAGATGTCGAGGGTTCAAGTCCTTCAGGACGCGTTTCTCTTAAAAAAAGAAGAGGTATATATTATAAGATAGAATTTTAATTATTTAAAATTTCCGTAACTAATTGATTTTCTAAAAATTTAAATGTAAATTAAAAGTTTGAACTTTTGACAAAAGTATTAAATTTTTTTTTAATTAATTAAAGTTAAAATTATATATCTGTATTTTATCAAGAAATAAAAATAAAATTATATGCCAAAAAAAATAACTGCATTGATTAAGTTAGCATTACCTGCTGGAAAGGCTACACCTGCTCCTCCAGTAGGCCCAGCTTTAGGTCAACATGGTGTAAACATTGCAGCCTTTTGTAAAGAATATAATGCCCGGACCGCTGAAAAAGCGGGGCTTATTATACCCGTAGAAATTTCAGTTTATGAAGACCGAAGTTATACTTTTCTTCTTAAAACTCCACCTGCTTCTGTTTTATTAGCGAATGCAGCCAAAGTTAAAAAAGGTTCATCAACTCCAAACCGAGTAAATGTCGGATCTGTAACAAAAGCACAATTAGAAGAAATTGCTAATATTAAATTACCAGATTTGAATACTACTAAAATAAGTAGTGCAGTCAGAATTGTCGAAGGAACTGCCCGAAATATGGGTATTACAGTTATAGATTAATACCTAAGTTTATAAGTTTTTAAGAAAGAAATTATATGCGAAAATTATCCAGACGTCAAAATGAAAACTTTAAAAAAATTAAAAGTGTTGTTCATTTAAGTTTAGAAGAAGCAATTAATTTGCTTCAAGAAACTGCTACAGCTAAATTTATTGAATCTGTTGAATTACATGCTAATCTGAATATTGATCCAAAATATGCAGATCAACAATTACGTACAACAGTAACATTACCTCATGGAGTAGGAAAGTCAACCCGTATTGCTGTTTTAACAAATGAGACAAATTTTACTGAAGCAAAAGAAGCGGGAGCTGATATTGTTGGTAGTCAAGAGCTAATTGATGATATTAGTCAAGGTATTCTTAATTTTGATCTCTTAGTTTCAACCCCAGATATGATGCCCAAATTAGCAAAACTTGGCCGAGTTTTGGGTCCAAAAGGATTAATGCCTTCACCAAAATCAGGAACTGTTAGTACAAATTTAACAGAAACATTATCTGAATTCAAAAAAGGAAAATTTGAATATAAAGCCGATAAAACAGGTGTTGTTCATGTAAGTTTTGGGAAAGCAAATTTTTCAAAAAATCAATTAATCGAAAATTTAACGTCATTATACCAATCAATAGAACAAAATCGTCCTGCTGGTGTAAAAGGTAAATACTTTAAGAGTTTATTTATTTGTAGTAGCATGGGTCCATCAATTCAATTAGATTTAAACGCATTTGATTAATCGATCAAAAGCTAATTGAATAAATTAAAATTAAATATATATCATAAATAAAAACTATTATGTCAGATAAAATTAATCAAATTGTTGAAGAATTAAAAACATTAACTTTATTAGAAGCATCAGAATTAGTAACGGCAATCGAAGAAACATTTGGTGTTGATGCTTCAGCAAGTGCGGGTGGTGGCGTTATAATGGCGGCTGCGCCCGGTGCTGCTGAAGAAGTAGAAGAAAAAACAGAATTTACTGTTATGTTAGATGAAGTTCCAGCTGACAAAAAAATAGCAGTATTAAAGGTTGTTCGAACTTTAACAGGATTAGGTTTAAAAGAAGCAAAAGAGTTAGTAGAATCAGCACCAAAAATGGTTCAAGAATCATTAAGTAAGGACGCTGCAGAAGATTCGAAAAAACAAATTGAAGACGCAGGTGGAAAAGTTTCATTAACATAATAATTTAATTTTATAGAAAAAGAGTTTATAGAAATATGAACTTTTTTTCTATAAAATTAAATTATTGTAAAAAAATTATTTTATATATGAATTATCAAAAGTTTTAATTTTAAGTAGAGATTTTTATATTTAGATAGATCTATTTTGATTAATTGTATCTGTTAATGAACTTAAAATTAGTTTAATTGATCGCACAGCATCATCGTTTCCAGGAATTGGAATATCAACTAAATCAGGGTCACAATTAGTATCTAAAATAGAAATAATAGGAATACCTAGTTTACGACATTCTTGGATAGCGGTCATCTCACGTTTTTGGTCAATAATAATTGCCACATCTGGTAATTTTGCCATGGTTTTAACACCATTCAAATGTTTTCGTAATTTTTCTAATTCTTTTAAACGTAATGACGCTTCTTTTTTTGGTAATAAATTAAAGATTCCATCAACTTCTTGTTGTTCTAATTCTTTTAAGCGCTCAATTCGAGTTTTTAATGTTATCCAATTGGTTAACATCCCACCTAACCATCTATGATTTACATAATATGAATTACAACTATTTGCTTGTTGAGCAATTACAGCACTTGCTTGACGTTTTGTTCCAATAAATAAAAATGTTTTTCCCTCTGATGATGCTTTTGCAACATAAGAATTTGCCCGTTTTAACAGTTGAGCTGTTTGGACTAAATCTAAAATGTGAATATTATTTCGTTCTGTATAAATATAGGGAAACATCTTTGGATTCCATCGATAAGCTTTGTGTCCAAAATGAACCCCGGCTTCTAATAATTGGGCTAAGTTAACATCAGCCATAAATTTTTATAACTCCTTAAGTAAATAATTTCAGTTTATTATAGTATAAGATAACATTAACAGATTGAAAAGAAATAAGCCTAAATTTTAGTTTTAGTTTTCTCTAGGCTAATTGTAGGTTTATTTTCTGCAATTAAATTAAAACAATTTGTGTAACTTTGATACCCTGTTCCGGATGGAATTAAATGTCCAATGATTATATTTTCTTTTAAGCCACGTAACCAATCTACTCGACCTTCAATAGCCGCTTTTGTTAAAACACGAGTAGTTTCTTGGAAACTTGCTGCTGAAATAAAACTTGGATTATTTAATGCTGCTTTTGTAATTCCTAACAGCAATGGAACATAATATGCTGGACGTTTCTTATGAGCTTCAATAATTTCATTAATATATTGAATGTGATATAGATCAACTACTTCACGAGGTAATAATGGTGTATGACCTTCATGTGTTATTAAAACTTTTGTAGTCATTTGTTTAATAATAACTTCTAAATGTTTATTTGCAATTGAAACACCTTGTGATTCATAAACAGATTGAACTGCATTTAATATTAATAATTGAATTTTTTTAAACGTTCTATAACTTGCTTCATAATTGTTTACTAATCTATATGAAGTCGAACATTCTTCTTTAGATGAGAAAAATTGTTTTTTCATTCCATAATAATTAAAGTAAATTTTTAATAAATTATGAGGGTTAATTTTATCGTTTTCTTTTATAGTGGTTCCTAGTTTTTGAAATTCAAAACTTGAATCAATACTCGTTTTTTGAATTAATAAACTTTTCTTTTGGTTTGTTGCTAAATATTTATTTGTAGGTTTCTTTTTCCGTGCTTCTAATAATTCTTCTATTCGCGGTAAGCCTTGAACAATATCACCAGTAATTTCTTTTTCAAAATTTAATAACCCAAGTACTTCCCCCTTTTCAATAAATTCTCCATTCTTACAATAAACACTATTTACTTCTTGTTCAAAATAATCTTCTGTTATAGAATGAATTCCAATTGATTTATTAAAAGGATATTTTAATAATTTTAGGCCTGTCAAATTTGTATTAAAAGGAACGTTTTCTTTAATTTTATTAGAAATTAATTCTGAATTCTTTAAGAGTAATGGTAAACATTGTTTAATTTTTAATTCCGTATTTTTAACGTTAAGAGTACTTATTTGATTTATTTTTTGTTTTTCTTTAGTTAACGAAAAATTTTTGGAAATTAATGGGATTGGTGAGCTGTAAAATTTTCCATTTTTTTTTATAAACATTTTTGAAAACTTAATTTTAAATCCATATGATTTTTTATTTGGATCTAGTTTTTCTAATAGTGATCGTTTAGTAATATCATAATAATTTAAAAAAGTATTAGTTTTATAATTACAAATATTTCTATTTAAATTTAGTAATTTATATTGTAAATTAATTTCTTCTTTAGAGTCATCAGTTTTACAATTTGGGAAAAAATAAGGGCGTCCTTTTTGTATAGTTAAGAATCTATCATTATCAATTAAAACTTTTCCAGTTTGATTTACTTTAATCTTATCAATTAGTAATTCATTAATTAATTTATTTTTTCCGTGTTCTTTTTTAACTGTTACACAATCATCATTAGATATTAAAAAAATTTGCTTTTTAGTTGAATGTTTTGATTTAAATTTTACAACTTCTAACGAATTCATTGTAAGTGATTCAAGATACCCTAAAGTTGTATAAGAATCAATAAACTGAGTTGGCTCAAAAAGTGAACAAGATTGTAAGTTTGTATATTTTAAATATGCAGGAATATGCTGGCTTAAAACTAGCTTTTCTAAAATTTTTAGATTTATCCGTTTCATTTTAAAAGAATTGCTCAAATCAATTGTAATATCATTTTGTAATGAATGTTTTGAGTTTAACTTTATACTTTGAGAAATTAAATTTATGCTGTTAGACGTTTTAATTTTTTGACTTGTTTTATATAGATAGTTAGTTTTATTAATTATTTTATAAATTGATTGTGAATCTCTGGTATTAGTAAAAAAATTTTTTAATTTTTTTTCTTTCGGGATTTCGTAAATTATTAAAGGTCGAATTAATAGTTGATTACTAGTTTTTGTCGTAATATGTTCACAGAATGAAGGTTGTGTGATTTCAATATTTTCAAAAATAATTTCACCTGGATAATATACATTTTTATCTAATTCTTCGAGTTGTTTACCTTGATAAACAAATCCTGCTTTAATCGCAATTTCTTCGATAATATTATTTTTTTGGGAAACATTTATAATACCAGCTGTTTTAGAAATAATATTTGGAATAATTTCAAAATTTTTTGAGATAAAGTTACCATTTTCTACTAATAAAATATTTTTATCACAGTTTAACTTATAGGTTTCTTCAGAAAGCCAAATTAAAGAATTGTGAATAATTTGCTTTTTTAATTTTAATTTTAAAAAAACAGTCTCCATTTCTTGATAATTTAAAAATTTTTGATAAAAAACAAGTCCATTTTTATCAATTCTAGTTTGTAAATTTTTTAAAAAGGTTTCGTAATAAATTTTACTTATTTTTTCATAATATCCTTTATCTATTTCATATGTAATATTATATGAAACTAATTGATCGACCGTATCGTGTTTTTTTTTAGTTCGTTGATCATAATACATTATTCCCCCTGTTAAAGTTTTAAACTTATTTGTAAAAGAAAGGGCAAACGGTTTGTAAGTATTACATCGTTTCCAATTGTTAAAGTTTGAATCTTTTAACGTAATTAAATATTTCGAATTTTCATAATTAATTAAGTAATTTTTGTTATTTTTCGGTTTAAGAATTTTTTGAGCATAACTATTATTTAAGAAATATGTATCATTTGTAATTTGAAGTTTTTTTCCTAAAATATTCTTTTTATTGGTAAAAACTTTAACATACCCTGAATATTGGTTTACTAATTTTGTTCTAAAAATATAACTATTCTTATTAATTTTATGATCTGTATAAAAATTTAAAAACGAATTACTAGGAGCTTGATAAACTTGTCCTGATAAAATCCATAATAGTCGGTTTTGTGCAATTAAATTTGTTCTATTTTTTAATCTCGGAATAAAAATTTCACCAGCTGTATCACTTAATATAGGTTTCCTTTCTGTTAAAGTTTGTTTTTCTGTACTTATTAGTTCACCTATTATTGCTGATTTCTTTACATATTGATTACTTTTTACAAATAGCATTGTATTTCGTAACAATTCTATTTGGATCATTTTTTCTTCCCGTTGTTCAGGGATTAATATTAATGACCCAGAATTTTTAGTAACCAACACATCATCCCCTCGATTTGTCCGTAATATGATTGTTTTTAAAATCTTAGAAAATTTAATAACACCATTTGTTGGACTAATAATTTGTTGTCTAGCTTCTGAAGTAAAAATTCCTCCTGTGTGAAACGTTCGCATTGTTAATTGGGTTCCGGGTTCACCAATCGATTGTCCAGCAAGAATTCCAACTGCTTCTCCTAAATCCACTAAATTTTGATTCGATAAGTCCCATCCATAACACATTTGACAAATAGAATGGTATAAATTACAAGTTAATGGCGAACGGATATGAAATTTTGAAATTCCTTTTTGTTCAAAGATATTTAATAATTTTAATGTTATATGTGTATTAGTTTGAGCAACTAACTTTTTAGTTTTTGGATCATAAACGGGCTTTGACAAGATTCGTCCAATAATTTGTTCGTTATCGAATCTATTTTTATTATTAATGATAAAAGAAGCAGAAGTTGAACAATCTTTTTCGCGAATAATAATATCTTGTGCAATATCAATTAAACGGCGAGTTAAATAACCTGAGTTTGCTGTTTTTAATGCAGTATCAACGATACCTTTTCGAGCCCCATACCCAGACATTAGATAGTCTGTTATTGTCAATCCTTCACGAAAATTCTTTTTAATTGGTACACGCATAATTTCACCACTAGGATCAGCCATAAGCCCACGCATCCCTACAAGTTGACGAACTTGTGATAAATTTCCCCTAGCCCCAGAGAACGCCATTATATAAACTGAATTTAAAGGATCATATGTTTTGAAATATGCTACTACATTATCTTTTAAGGATTCACTGGCTATACTCCAAGTGTCAATAATTTTTTGAAAACGTTCAACATCTGTAATTTTTCCTTTTAAACAAATTTTTTCTGCATTTAGAATATTTTTATTTGCTTTTTCCAACATTTCATTTTTTGTTGCTGGAACTTTTAAATCTTCAATGCTAATAGAGATCCCAGCTTGTGTTGCATATTTAAACCCAAGATATTTTAGTTCATCTGCTAAGAGCGAAGCTTGCATAGAATCATATTTTGAAAAACTCCATGCTAATAATTCTTTTAATTGTTTTTTGTTAATAAGTGTATTCTGATAAATATAATTTTCCATAATTCTTTTATCTAATTGTTTTTTTTAAATTCAAATATTTTAAATGTTTAGAACTTAAGGTTTAAAGTTGTTTGAATTGTATAATTTAAAAGAACACGTCCAGTTGTAGTTTGTAAATATTGAACAATAGTTTTATTATTTTTATCCTTACGAATTTGAATATTTTCATAATACTCAATAAAACTTCCATCTTTTAATTTAATTTGTTTTATAAGAGTTGAAGGTTTAGAAATTTTATGGTTATATCGAACCCAAATTGATGTGTGAATTTCTATTTGATCTTGATTATACGCTAATATAACGTCGTTTAAATCAGCAAAATAATGATTTGAACCCAATAATCCAGTAATATTATTTACAGTTAAATAATAACAACCTAATACCATATCTTGACTTGGCATAATAATTGGTTCACCATTTGCAGGTGATAAAAAATTGTATGGTGCTAACATTAACATATAACATTCTGCTTGTGCTTCCAATGAAAGTGGAATATGAACAGCCATTTGATCCCCATCAAAATCTGCATTAAAAGCTGAACAAACTAAAGGGTGAAGTTTAATAGCACGGCCTTGAACAATAATAGGTTCAAAAGCTTGTATTCCTAATCTATGTAATGTTGGTGCTCGATTTAAAAAAATAGGGTGATTTGACAATACCTTTTCAAGTACAGGATCTATAATTGGTTCATTTTGTTGGAGTAAGTTTTTTGCAACTTTCATATTACTTGCTAACCCCTGATTTATTAATTCACGAATTATAAATGGTTGAAATAATTCAATTGCCATTTCATACGGCAATCCACATTGATTTAATTTTAAACTTGGACCGACAACAATAACAGATCGTCCAGAATAATCTACTCGTTTTCCAAGTAGATTCTGGCGAAAACGTCCATGCTTCCCTTTTATAATATCGGATAATGATTTTAATGGCCGATTGCTTGCACTTAACGCAATTTTGCCCCGTTTTCCATTATCAATTAATGTATCTACGGCTTCTTGTAACATTCGTTTTTCATTTCGAATGATCAATTGAGGAGCATCAATTTCTAATAGTCGAAGTAGACGATTATTACGTGTAATGATTCTTCGATATAATTCATTTAAATCAGAGGTTGCAAAACGCCCTCCTTCTAGTTGAATCATTGGTCTTAATGCAGGTGGTATAACAGGTAATATAGTTATAATCATCCATGCAGGGTTCGCACCAGTAGTTAATAAATTTTCTACAATACGAATTCTTTTAATTGATTGGTCTCGTAATTTATAAATACGTTGGTATTCCCATTTTTTAGTCCAATGCGAAAAATTATAAAATGGTTGTTCTTTATGAAGTACTTTACTACAAAGGGTAATGAAATTTCGTGTTTTAATGATTTCTTGTTCAAGATTTAATTTTTCTAATTCTCGTTTAATTAAAACAGCACCAATTAAATAATTTGGTGTTGATCGTAATAAATATTTTGGTGTATTCCGACGCCGATTATAAGACTTTGAATGTGGTTTTAATGGGTAACCCGTAAATCCTAATTCGCGACAACGTCTATATTGCTGTAAATCCCAATGAAGCCCATAGAAACTAATTTCATCTTCAGCAATAAAATAGGCAAGAGATGCTAATTTTATACGTTTGATTCGTTCATCATAAAAATTTACAATATTAGATTTCTTTGCTTTTGATTTTTCCTTGAGAAATTCTTTAGAATTTAAAAGCGCTTTTGGACTTATAAGGTAATTACGACATTCAATATCGGAAGAAGGAATTTTATCCTCTTTTTCTTTATTATTTCGTGATTCAGCAAACTCTGTCCAGCCAGTATCTAATCTTTTTTCACATTGTTCAACTTCAAGTAATAAAGCAATATAATTTGGTCGACTGTTGGTATACCAAACATGTGTAACAGGGTAAATTAAATTAATATGACCCATCCGATGTCGACGAACTCTCGATTCAGTTAATTCTACACCACAACGTTCGCAGATCAACCCCTCATATCGAACTCGTTTATATTTGCCACAAGCACATTCTAAGCTTTTACTTGGACCAAAAATTCTTTCACAAAATAAACCATCCATTTCAGGTTTAAATGTTCGATAATTAATAGTTTCAGACTTTTGAACTTCTCCAACAAATTGTCCATTAGGTAATTTTCTATGAGACCATTGTAAGATTCTCATAGGAGAAGCTAATTTTATCTTTATATAATCAAATTCTTTTTCAGAGCGTACCATATTAAATTTTTAAAATGAAATATTGTTTATATTTGATGTATGAGAAAATGTTTTTAACAGTGGGTTGTATCTTTCAATTAAATTTAATTCAATTTCATAAGATTCATTCGAACTAAATTCATCGATCCGATATGTACTTAAATCTAAGCCAATTGAACGTAATTCTTGAACTAAAACTTTAAATGATTCTGGTACACCAGACGTTGGTATTGGTTGACCTTTAATTATAGAATTTAAGGTTTCATTTCTCCCTTGCATATCATCAGATTTAATTGTTAAGAGTTCTTTTAATGTAAAAGATGCACCAAATCCTTCTAATGCCCAAACTTCCATTTCACCAAATCTTTGACCTCCGTGTTGAGCTTTTCCACCTAAAGGTTGTTGAGTGACTAGTGAATAAGGACCAGTTGCTCTTGAATGCATTTTATCATCAACTAAATGTATTAATTTCAACATATATGCATTACCAACAGTGATCGGGTTATCAAATTCTTTACCGGTTCTTCCGTCAAGAAGAACCATTTTTCCTGGAGAGTAGGGATTGAAAAGCCAGGCTTCATCATTTTCAATTGAGGCTTGTCGCAATTTTTTATTAATTAAAATTCTTGAGACTTCTGGTCCATACATTTCATCAAATGGTAGTATTTTAAAACGACGATTAAGTTTATGACCTGCTAATCCTAATAAACATTCGTATAATTGCCCTACATTCATTCTAGATGGAACTCCTAACGGATTTAAAATAATATCAATAGGTGTACCATCTGGGAGAAAAGGCATATCTTGACGAGGTAAAATACGAGAAATTATTCCTTTATTTCCATGTCGACCAGCAATCTTATCTCCTACCTGAATTTTTCTTATCTGTGCTATAAAAATTTGAATTTTTTCAAATTTATATGCTAGTTTTGTACGTCGATTAAAAGTTAACGTTTCTATAACTCTTCCATACTCCCCTTCAGGCATTCGAAACGATGTATCACGAACTCCTTTTGCTTTTGCCCCAAAAATTGCTCTAAGTAATTTTGATTCTGGCAATTGTTCAGAGTCATCTTTAGGAATAATTTTTCCTACTAAAATATCTCCTGGTTTTACAAATGTTCCAATTGTAACAATCCCATCTTCATTTAAATTTTGAACAGCCGAAATACTTAAGTTTGGAATATTGTTAGTTGTTTGTTCACACATTTCGGCTGTTCGGTCAATCTCAATTTCATATCTTTCAATATGAATAGATGTAAAAATATCCTCGTAAACTAAACGCTCATTGATTAAAATGGCATCTTCAAAATTATACCCTTGCCATGGCATATAACCTACTAAGACATTTTGTCCTAAAGCAAGTTCACTACTTATTATCCCTGGTCCATCTGTTAACATTTGACCAGATTTAATTTTCTCACCTTCCCATACTATAGGTCGATGATTAATACAAGTTTCCTGATTTGATCGTTGGTATTTTTGTAAATCATATTTATAGTGTCGTCCGGAATTTTCACGGATAATTATTTTATTTGCTGTTACTGATTCAACAATCCCATCACGTTGGGCATTTACTACCATACCCGAATCTAATGCAATTTGATTTTCTAAACCTGTACCAACAATTGGTTTTTGGGGTAATAATAATGGAACTGATTGTCGTTGCATATTAGAACCCATTAGAGCGCGGTTAGCGTCATCATGTTCAAAAAATGGAATTAAAGATGCAGCAACAGAAACAACTTGAATTGGAGAAACAGCAATAAAATCTATCTCTGAAGGCGTAACAGTCAAAAAATCTTGCTTATAACGTACAGGAATTAAATTCTTTGTTAAATAATTATTTTCATTGGTAGAGATGTCAGCGGGTGCAATTTTATAAAAATCTTCAATATCAGCTGTTAAGTAAATAGGATTTCCTGTTTTAATAACTTTTCCATTAATAACTCTCCAAAAAGGTGTTTCTAAAAACCCAGATTCATTAACTCTGGCACATGTTGTTAATGAAGCAATTAATCCTACATTTTGCCCTTCAGGTGTTTCGATAGGACAAATCCGCCCGTAATGACTTGGATGAATATCTCGAACAGCAAAACTGATGCGATCTCGGTCAAATCCGCCGGGTCCTAATCCACTAATTCTTCGTCTATGGGTCAATGAAGATAATGGATTTGTTTGGTCCATATATTGGGATAACTGACTTGCTCCAAAAAACTCTCTAATAGTTGCTCCGACTATATTAAAACTCGATAACTGGCTTGAGTAAGTTTTATTTGTTTGACTTCGGAGTTTTCGCAATAATCGTTGGAACCCGATACGGAATAAATTTTGTAATAATTCTCCTACTGAACGAACTCGTCGGTTTTTTAAATGATCAATGTCGTCACTAATTTGTTTAGAAGTAGACAAAGTTATCAATTTATCAATTATTGCAAAAACATCTTCATACGTAATTGTGGTAATTCGTTTTGATAATTTGATATTTAATCTATTATTTAATTTTGAACGACCAATTTTTCCTAAACGATAATAAGATGGATCAAAAATTCTAGAAAACTCTGAAATATTTTTATAATAATTTTTGTTTAAATTAAAACGTAATAGTTTGTTTGGTTGATAAATTGAATGAGTTAAAATTGGTTTATTGAAATAGAAAAATTCAGAATTTTGTAAGTTTTGACAAATTTCTAGATCCGTAACACCCATTTCTTTTAATAAATGAATAATCGGTTTTTGTGTGACTTTATCCAGTTGAATAATAATCTCATCTTCTTGATTTTTTATGGGATATTTCGAAATATTAATTTTCGTATTTTTTTGAAAACCAAATCTAATCCATGATCCATATTCAGGAATTAGAGTTGCAGTATATAACTCTTTTTCTTCATATTTTTCTTTATAAATATCTTTTATTAAATGGTCATCTTTATACTGAATAATTTTAGATTTTGTTTTTAAATATTTTGTTTTATTTTTGAAAATTTTTGTTTGTGATTGACTCCGTCTTTTCTCTTTTTCTTTTTTAGTGAAATTATATTTAAATTTAATTAGTTCTTTAAAACTATTAGTAAAGTAAAGATTAGATTGTATTTTAGCGTTATTAACGATTACATTAATTTTTGGTAAAATATTCAATTTTAAGAAATTAAAATTATTAATTTGCGTAAAATTATCTAAATCTCGAAGTAGAAAACTAAGTAATTCCAAATTAATATTGAGGTTTAATACTGTCTCTGACTTTTGAAATGTTTTATTGTACAATTTTTTAATTTGTTTAACTTCTTCTAATAGTCTTTTATTGTCATTATTATTAATCCTTTTTTTCAAAATTTTATATTTTGCAACTGTTTTTGTTAATAAATTAAAACAATTGACTGTTAAAAAAATTCTTTGTTGGTTATTAGATAATCTAAAATCTTTACTATATGCTAGCCATTTTAAAAAAATCTTGATTCGTTTTATTTTTGTGGATAGATTCTGTATCTTAAATAAACTTTTATAAATCTTAAAATATTCGATAAATGAAGAGCTAAAGTTAATTTCAGAATCTTTTAGTTGTTTAAATGAATAGATGTTAATTGTTTCTCCTAACCAATTCCAATTTTCTTTATTCCTATTCTTTTTTTTAATTGGTGGCTTTAGAAAATATAATCGACTTTCGGTAGCTAAAATCTCGCTTGGTGGAGTAAAACTTTTTAATTTTCCAATTTCAGTCGAGACTTTTTTAATCTTTTTATTATTCTTTTTTTGGTGTTTATTTTTTTCAAAATATACACCCGGACTTCGAATAATTTGACTTACAATGACACGTTCACACCCATTAATAACAAAAGTTGCAGCACTTGTCATCAATGGTAAATTAATTATAGGGAATTTACTATGATATTTTATAATATTTGTTTTTTTATTTCGAACTTCTAGTGGAATAACAAGCTGTGCAGAATAATTTGCTGTATATTTCTTAGCTCGAACTATATTATAAATAGGTTTTACTAATGTATATTCGTGACCAAATAAAACATATTCTGTATTTTGACTAAAATCATAAATTCTTGAAAAAGTATTTAATTCTTCATTTAGTCCTTCTGCAATAAACCAACAGAAACTTACCCGTTGCATCTCAATAAAATCAGGTAAAGCGGTTGTGTAATTCATCATATAGTAATTTAAAAGTTTTATTAGTAATTTATTTTAAATTTAATAATTACTAGGTTTTATTATGGATAATAATTTTGTAAAATAAATTAAGATTTTAACTTTGTTAGTTTTTTTTAATTGAAAAAGGTATTAATATTTATTTCTAAAGTGTGAGATTATTAAAAATAAATATCTATTTATTTTACGAAAAAAATTCAATTCAATTGTATATTGGTAGTACTTAGTTTTTTTACTAATAAATAGTTAAGAATTTTGATGCTTAAATTTTTTGTAGATTATGGCTGTTATAGTAAAAACTATTTTTAACTGCCGTTTAATGTTAAGCTCAATATGGAAAAGGAAATTTTATTAATTGGAAAAATTAATAAATCTTTAAACTTTAAAATAATCAAATTACAAATAAATTATTTCAAAGTTTAAATAATGTTTTTAAAAATTATGCAGCTTTTAATAAAGCAGCTAATTTAGCTTTTTTTCGTGCGGCTGTATTTTTATGATAAACATTTTTTTTTAAACCTTTATCAATTAGGCTGTAAATAGAATTTAGTAGAAGTTGTACTTTTTCTTTATCAGTAATATCTTGTGAAGCTTTATAAATTTCTAGGTCTTTTAAAAATCTTTTAGTTAATGTACTGACTGAACTTTTATAAAAACGGTTTTGAAGATTATTTCGTTTATTTATTAATATGCGTTTTTTTGCTGATTTGTTATTTGCCATAAATAGAATTTAAATGTATATAAGTCAGTATTTATAGTATATTTCTACCTAGTAAAATATAATATATTTAAGAAAAAATGGGAAGTTTTTATACGTAATATTTTAATATTTCGAATATTTTTTAAATCAGACACTAAACCCTTGATAAGATACAAATATTTAGGCAATATAGTAAAGTAAAAATACTATTACAAAATCATTATATTATAGGAATTGATATGGCAAAAAATAAAGGTACTAGAATATTAATTACTTTAGAATGTACCGAATGTAGAACAAATACAAATAAACGGTCGACTGGTGTTTCAAGATATTTAACGCAGAAAAACCGTCGTAATAACCCACAACGAATGGAACTCAAAAAATATTGTCCACATTGTAATAAACCAACTATTCATAAAGAAATTAAATAAAAATATGTTAGCACAAAAACAAAAATTAGCGCCTATTGGAATTAATCAAAAAATTGATTATAAAGACATTGATTTATTAAAATTATTTATCACAGAACAAGGCAAAATTCTTCCACGCCGAGCAACAGGAGTAACTGTGCAGCAACAACGTCAAATTGCAAAAGCTATTAAAAGAGCGCGAATTTTATCTCTATTACCTTATGTAGCTTCCAATGAACTGTAATTTCTTTTTACAAGTTAAAGTTTATTAAGATGAGTAAGGAGGAATTTTAGCTTATGGGTGTAAGGAATTTTATTGATCGTGTATTTACAGTTATCTCAGATCTTATTTTAAAACTTTTACCAGCGAGTAAACAAGAAAAACAAGCTTTTGCCTATTATAAAGCTGGGATGGCTGCTCAAGCAGAAGGTGATTATGCTGAAGCATTAGAAAATTATTATGAATCATTATATTTAGATGAAGATCAATATGATAGGAGTTATACCTTATATAATATTGGTTTAATTTATGGTAAAAATGAAAACTATCCTCGTGCATTAGAATATTACCACCAAGCTGTTTCTTTAAATTCTAATTTACCGCAAGCTTTAAATAATATTGCAGCAATTTACCATAGACAAGGGTTATTAGCCTTAGAAATGGCTTCTCAAGATTATGATTCTGTAATGGAAATTTCGGAAGAATATGAATATATTGAATTAGCAAAAGGGTTGTTTGATAAAGCTGCGGAATATTGGTACCAAGCTCTTAAATTAGCACCAGACAATTACCCACGAGCACGGAATTGGTTAAGAATAACTGGTAGGGCTAAATCTTTGGATTCTTTTTAAAAAGTCTTAAACTATGAAACTATTTTATTCAAAAATTCCCATTATTTTGGTGTACAATGGTAAATAGTTAATAAATTTTAAATTTGTTATTCTTTTGAATAATCTGTTGAATTCTGAAAGTATGTTTATTTTTAAATATTTAAAATATTTTAAATCAAAATGGTAGAAACTACAAATAAAGGTTACGTTTGTCAAATTATTGGTCCAGTATTAGATATTGAATTTCCAAGTGGAAACTTACCTCCAATTTACAGTGCACTTAAAATCGAAACTGCAGATGGAATCGGGAATATTGTTGAAGTTCAACAATTATTAGGTGATAACAAAGTACGTGCAGTTTCAATGCGCTCAACAGATGGTTTAAAACGTGGTGTTGAAGCTGTTGATTTAGGTAGTCCAATTACTGTTCCGGTTGGTACTCCAACCTTAGGCCGAATTTTCAATGTAATTGGTGAGCCTGTAGATGAGCAAGGCGATGTTTCTTCAGATGAGACTTTACCAATTCATCGTGATGCTCCTGCCTTTACTGAATTAGAAACAAAACCATCAATTTTTGAAACTGGTATTAAAGTTGTAGATCTATTAGCACCTTACCGTCGTGGTGGTAAAATTGGTTTATTTGGTGGTGCTGGTGTAGGGAAAACAGTATTAATTATGGAATTAATCAACAACATTGCTAAAGCACATGGTGGTGTATCAGTTTTCGGTGGTGTAGGTGAACGAACACGTGAAGGTAATGATTTATACGAAGAAATGAAAGAATCAGGTGTAATTAATGCTACTAATTTCCCTGAATCAAAAGTAGCGTTAGTATATGGTCAAATGAATGAGCCTCCTGGGGCACGTATGCGTGTAGGTTTAACTGCGTTAACAATGGCTGAATATTTCCGAGATGTAAATAAACAAGATGTTTTATTATTTATCGATAATATTTTCCGTTTCACACAAGCTGGTTCTGAAGTATCTGCTTTATTAGGTCGTATGCCATCAGCTGTAGGGTATCAACCTACGTTAGCTACAGAAATGGGTGCATTACAAGAACGTATTACTTCAACAACTCAAGGTTCAATTACTTCAATTCAAGCAGTTTATGTACCTGCCGATGATTTAACTGATCCGGCTCCAGCGACAACGTTTGCTCATTTAGATGCAACAACAGTATTATCACGTAATTTAGCAGCAAAAGGTATTTATCCTGCTGTAGATCCATTAGATTCTACATCAACAATGCTACAAGTTGGAATTGTTAGTGATGAACATTATGAACTTGCAGAAACTGTAAAAGAAACATTACAACGTTATAAAGAATTACAAGATATTATTGCCATTTTAGGTATTGATGAATTATCTGAAGAAGATCGAATGACTGTTGCTCGTGCTCGTAAAGTTGAACGTTTCTTATCTCAACCTTTCTTTGTAGCTGAAATTTTTACTGGTTCTCCAGGGAAATATGTAAGTTTAGAAGATACAATTAAAGGGTTTAACATGATTTTAAAAGGTGAATTAGATGATTTACCAGAACAATCATTCTATCTTGTAGGAAATGTTGATGAAGCAATTGCAAAAGCAGAAACTCTAAAATAAGGAGTAATTAATATATGGTTATGAACATTCGCGTTCTAACTCCGGATAGAGTTATTTGTTCTACAACAGCAGATGAAGTTATTTTGCCTGGTTTAACTGGTCAAGTTGGTGTATTAGATGGGCATGCAACTTTAATCACCGCTCTAGATACAGGGTTACTTAGAATTAAACTAGCTGATAAATGGACACCCATTATTTTATGTGGTGGTTTAGCAGAAATTGATCGTAATCGTGTTACAGTTCTTGTGAATGACGTAGAAGAACTTGTTTCTGTAGAACTTAATGAAGCGACTAAAGAGTTAGAAAAAGCTACATCAGCAATTGAAAAAGCCGAAACAAGTAAAGCAAGGCTTGATGCTTCAGTTGAATTAAAAAAAGCTACAGCACGGCTTGAAGGTATAAATTATTTATCATAAATTATAATATCAGTAAATTTTTTTTACTGATATTATAATTTGAGTTAAAAATAAGACACCATATTTTTACTTAACAGATACTATAAAAAACAAAAGATCTATAACCTAACTTTATGGTAACAAACTCTGATTTTAACTTTACAAATAATGAAGCAGTAATTTTAGAATTACCATTTTCAGAACATATTGAAGAACTGAGACAGAGGCTATTTCATATATTTTGGATAATTTTATTTTTAACGTGTACAGCGTTTATTGAAGTTAAACTTTTAGTTAAAATATTAGAACTGCCAGTTGACAATGTGAAGTTCTTTCAACTATCACCGGGTGAATATTTTGTTTCAACTGTAAAAATTTCTTTTTATACAGGTTTACTTTTTGGAAGCCCCTTTGCAATTGGACAAATTATATTATTTTTACTACCGGGTTTAACTAAAAAAGAAACAAAAGTGATTTTACCCTTATTGTTGAGTTCTTTATGTCTATTTGGTTTAGGTTTACTTTTTTCTTACTATGCTTTAATTCCTGCAGCTTTAAATTTTTTTTTAAATTATAGTGACGAAGTTATTGAACCTCTTTGGTCATTTGACCAGTACTTTGAGTTTATACTTGTTCTTTTCTATAGTACAGGTTTGGCTTTTCAAATCCCAATTATACAAATTTTACTAGGATTACTGAATTTTGTTTCAGCCCAACAGATGTTAGGTGCATGGCGATATGTAATTCTTATCTCAACAATCATTGGAGCAGTTTTAACGCCTTCTACTGATCCTCTTACACAATTATTGCTTTCATTTGCAATATTATTACTTTATTTTTCAGGCGTAGGTATCCTGTTTTTAATAAAAAATTAATTTATATATACTTAAAAAGTATTTAATTCATGGCAACTAACAAGTTTTTTAAAAGTCTTTTATTTACTTTCACTATTGCTATCAGTTTATTTGGTTTTTCTGTAGAAAATTCATTTGCATATCCTGTATTTGCTCAGCAAGGATATGCAAATCCACGTGCAGCAAATGGTAAATTAGCTTGTGCTAATTGTCATTTAAATCAAAAAGCTATTGAAATTGAAGCACCACAAGGTGTACTTCCTAATTCTGTATTTGAAGTTGAAATAAAAGTACCATACGATGTAAATCGTCAACAAATTAGTGCTGATGGTAAACCAGCCGATTTAAATGTTGGTGGAATTCTTGTTTTACCTAATGGATTTAAATTAGCTTCTAAAAAGCAAATTTCTCCAGAAGTTAAAGCAAAAAATAAAGGTGTATTTATTTCACCATATAGTACAGAGCTTGATAATATTTTAGTTGTAGGTCCAATTCTCGGTAAAACACATCAAGAACTTATATTTCCTGTTGTAGCACCAGATCCCGACAAAGACGCAGATGTTAAATATTTAACATATCCATTCTATGCTGGTGGTAACCGTGGTCGTGGTCAAGTTTATCCAACTGGTGAGAAAAGTAATATAAATGCTTTTGGTGCAAGCCAAGCTGGTCAAATTACTGAAATTACATCTACTGAAAAAGGTGAATCAAAAATTACAATTGTTAACTCTGATGGTGTAACAACTTCTCAAACTCTTTCAGCTGGTTTACAATTACTTGTAAAGCAAGGTGATATAGTGAAAAATGAGCAACCATTAAACATTGACCCAAATGTTGGTGGTTTTGGTCAAGAAGAATCTGAAATTGTATTGCAAAGTTCATCACGAGTTTTAGGCTATTTAGCTTTCTGCTTCTGTTTATTGTTAACGCAAATTCTTTTAGTTCTTAAAAAGAAACAATATGAAAAAGTTCAAGCTGCTGAACTTAATTTCTAATAGTTGTTATTCAATAGTTTACTCTTGAAGAAAATCTCTTCAAATTTTTAGTTTACATAAAGAAAAAAAATTGATTTTAATAATAATAACTTCATATAAAAATTATTCAATTAATTAAGGATATTTATTGTTAACTCTTTTATTAAACTTAAACTTCAGAAATGACAAAATAATAATTGTCATTTCTGGAGTTTATTTTAAATGACGAAAAATTTTTAATACTATTTTGTTTATTTTTTATTTCGGGCATGATTCTATTTAATTTAATTCATAAATACTTAAGAATGATTTTATAATTAATAAAAAAAATAATTTAAATTTATACCAAATCCTAATTTTAGAATTTGGTATAAACTTTAGTGATTACAATTGATTAAGTTTGTATAATTTATTTAATCTTCAATTTCAAATACTTCTTTAAAGACTTTTGATACTTTATCTCCAGAATCAATTGATTCTAATGGATCTTTTCGTAAGCGATGGCGTAAGCACAATGTAATTATACGTTCAATATCTTCTATTGTTACCTTTTCTCTGCCGTTGTATGCTGCGTGTGCTTTTGCAGCACGGTTTGTTACAATGTCACCCCTTAATCCATCTACATCTAATTGACTGCAAACTTCGGATATTTTAACACGGAAATCATAATCAATTTGAACATTAGGTAATAACTTTTGAGCATCAACAATTTTTGTACGCAACTCTTGTTGTTGAGTTTCATAATTTTCCATCCAGACCATTGGAGTTTGGTCAAACGATGTCCGTTCTTCCACTACTTTTACACGCAAAATTGGATCTTTAACAGTGCGAATTTCCGCATGCATACCAAATCGGTCTAATAGTTGTGGACGTAATTCTCCTTCTTCCGGATTACCTGACCCAACTAATACAAATCGAGCAGGATGACGGATTGAAATTCCTTCTCGTTCAACAGTATTCCAACCAGAAGCTGCCGAATCTAGTAAAATATCAACTAAATGGTCATCCAATAAATTAACTTCATCAACATAAAGTAAGCCACGATTAGCTTTTGCTAATAAACCTGGTTCAAAAGCTTTTATCCCTTCAGTTAATGCTTTTTCAATGTCAATTGTACCACAAACACGATCTTCAGTTGCCCCTAACGGTAAATCTACCATTGGAATTTTGATAAATTCTGTCTCTAATGTTTCACCATTTTGAATTGCTGTTTTTACCTCATTTCCCATTAAATCTAAATCTGATTTATGTGAGTTAAAAGGATCATCTTTTACAACTTCAATTTCTGGAAGTAAGTCCGCAATGGCTCTAATTGTCGTAGATTTACCTGTACCACGGTCTCCCATAATCATAACCCCACCAATTTTTGGGTCAATTACATTCAATTGTAAAGCCAATTTCATCTCTTCTTGGCCTACAATTGCAGTAAAAGGAAAAACAGGTGAAGAGAATTTTTTTAAATCTTGTGTTACCATAACTAGCAATTAAATATATAAATTTTTGATTAAAGTTTAAATTATTGGTAAAGTGTTGAACCTAAACGAATAGCTAAAACACTTGCCAATAAAGCAGACATTAACGCAATATAAACTTGAAAATCAGTAATCATAAAATTATTTTTTATAAATTTCTAACGTAAATTGATTCTAAGGAATTAGAGTATTTTTTTTACTATTACCCTAACAAATTATATATAGATTATAGTTTAAATCTACAATTTAAATATAATTTGTTAATTTTTATAGTTTACCAACTTGACTTAGTAACTCCCGGTAATAAACATTGATGAGCCATTTCACGTAAAACATGGCGTGATACACCAAAATCCCGATAAAAACCTCGAGGGCGACCTGTCTTCCAACAACGGTTTCGAATACGAATTTTAGAGCTATTTCTAGGTAAACGTTGAATTTTTGAATGAATTTCTAATTTTAAGTTAAAATCACTAGTGCTATTATATTCTTCTAATAACGCTTGACGTTTTGATTCATATTTTTTAGTTAGTTTAATTCGTTTTTTTTCTCTTTCAACCATACTTTTTTTTGCCATAAACTTCCTTAAATTTTTAAATGTATTTTAAGTTGGTATAAATATGAATAATAAAGCTAAAAATAAATGTTAGTTTTTAAGCTTTCTATATTTTAGACTAATTGTATATTTATACAGTTTATATAGCAATATTTAAAATCTAGAACTTATGAATCTCTATGAGTTAAAACATTGCTATTTCTTAGTATTTAAAAGTGTGAGTTTTACTGAGCTAATTTTGAAATATAAGTTGAGTTTTTATTTGGTAATATTGTATAAGTACTTAATAACTCACGGAATTCATCTCCTTCCATTGTTTCAACATCTAATAATCGTTCAACAACTAAATCAATAATTACACGATTGTCTAAAATTATTTGAAGAGCTTTTTCTTCACAATAGTTAATAATTTTACATACTTCATCATCAATTCTGTCAGCAATACTTTCAGGATATTCTGATTCTTGATTCATTGTTGCACCTAAAAAAACTTGACCATTCGATTCATCTTCTAAAGCAATTGGGCCAATGTTAGACATACCAAAACGGGTTACCATTTGACGTGCTAAATTAGTAACTTGTTGTAAATCACTGCTTGCACCAGTCGTAACTTCTGGATCACCAAAAATAATTTGTTCTGCTGCGCGACCACCTAATGTTCCTATAATTCGTGCCAATAAGGCTGAACGGGAAATTAAACTTTGATCTTCGTCTGGTGTAAACCAAGTTAAACCTTTTGCTGTTCCTCTTGGAGTAATTGAAATTTTTTCTACTTCATCATGTGATTGCAGTACGGTCCCTGTAATTGCATGACCGACTTCATGGTAAGCAATTAATTTTTTGTTTTTACTATCCTCCATTGGAGTACCAGCAATACCTCCGATAACTCGATCAATTGCTTGATTAACTTCGTTTTTTGAAATGGTTGATTTTTTATATCGTGTTGCTAAGATAGCAGCTTCATTTAATAAATTTGCTAAATCGGCACCTGAAAATCCTGGAGTTCGATTTGCTAATTGAACTAATGAAACATCTTCTCCTAACGGTTTGTTTTTGGCATGAACTTTTAAAATACTTATACGACCTAATCGATCAGGTAAATTAACTGTAACTTGTCGATCAAATCGTCCAGGTCGTAATAAGGCTGCATCTAAAATATCTACACGATTTGTAGCACCAACAACAATTACACCTTTATTTTCTTTAAACCCATCCATCTCAGTTAACAATTGGTTTAGTGTTTGTTCGCGTTCATCATTTCCACCACCAACACCAGCACCACGTTCTCGTCCTACAGCATCAATTTCATCAATGAAAACAATACAAGGCGCATTTTCACCAGCTTTTTGGAATAAATCTCGTACTCGTGCTGCACCAATACCAATAAACATTTCAACAAATTCCGAACCTGCTACACTGAAGAATGGAACGTCTGCTTCATTTGCAATTGCTTTAGCTAATAATGTTTTCCCTGTTCCTGGAGGCCCAACTAATAAAATTCCTTTTGGAATTTTTGCGCCAACAACTGTATATTTTTCAGGTTCTTTTAAAAATGAAACAACTTCTTCAAATTCTGCTTTTGCCTCATCAACCCCGGCAATATCACTAAAATTAATCCCTGTATCTGGTCGTTTTTCAAATCGTGCTGTTGATTTACCTAAACTTAATGGTGACTGACCTGAACCACCGCCAAAGTTTTCAGAATTTTGGAAGAAATAAACTAAACCAGCAATAAAAATTAATGGTAAAAGTAAATTACTTGCTATTGTAACAAACAGATTCTTTTGTTCTGCTGGGTGGGCATCAAAATCAATATTATATTCTTTTAATTTTTGTATTAATTGAGAAGCTCCTACTGGAATTTCAACTCGAATTGTCTGAGGGCGATTGCCTAATTCTGGGCTAGAAGCTTGAACTATAGCATTCCGACTATTATCGTATAAATCAACTTGTTTTACCCATCCCATCTCTAAATATTCCAAGAAACGTCCATATGTCATACGTGAACTTACAACATTTTGATTTAATTGGGCTTCATTTCTTATATTGTCTGGACTTTCAGGGGTTTGCATTTCAAATGTTTTGACATTTAAGTCAATAGTACTAATAAGAATTGTTCCTATTAGGGCTGCTCGTAAAATTTTTTGTCCCATTTTTTTATTGTAATTAATTTTTATATAAATATAACTTTACAATGAATTGTAACATATCCAAAATATTAAAAACAACAAAAATTTTATTTACTTTTAATCTCATAATATTTTTAGAAAAATAATTTAAAAAAATTTATATTTTAACTCTTGCTTTTTTACTTATTTAACAGTAACATATTATTATACTATCTATTATTTTTATTAGGTTTTATGTACTTTTAGGTCGTATTGATATCGCTGGTGTAGCTCAACGGTAGAGCAACGGATTTGTAATCCGTAGGTTGGGGGTTCAAATCCCTTCACCAGCTTTTCTATAATAAATTTAAATTATTATCTCGTTAGGTTGAGATAAGTTTTATTTTTGGTAGATTTGAATTAATTAAATTTTCGTTTGCTTGTGTGATGTTATTGTTATTTTAGGCTGCGGTATAGTTCATGGTTTTATCAGCGATAAGTAAACTATCCGGAGTAAACAATATAAGAGTATCAATTAGCAAGACTATATTTCTTAGTGTATGCAAATGTATTATGAGTACTTTAACAATTTTACTAAAAACACTTATTCTTAATATATTTCAGACTATTAGTAGATCTTTTATTACGCGCATTAAGATACTCACTGATACTGATTTTGTGGCAAAATATTTTGATAGTTAATTACGAACTATCTTAATGTCATTAGTTAATAAAACTAGCTAAGCTTTAGACGCTGTTTCATGCACTGCTATGAAAATATTATTACATGCCCAAGCTTGAAAGTAACTATCAGTAGCTCGAAATATGTTTTTATTTATCCGACTTAGTAACGGAGACATTATTGTATCCTATCTACAGAGTCTGTGTGCCCCAACCCATATCGTGGTTCAGATACAAGATCGATTTTATAACACTGTCTCAGATTATAATTCTTCTAGCAAAAGTTGCTATAAAAAATACTGAAGATATAATTGGTTTGCTTGATGGGGAATATTTTTATTATGAAAATAAACTTAATATTGCAGATGGAATATGTCGTTATCAAAAATCGGATTGTTCCAAATGGAAATATCAATCATATGAAATTCTTGAGTAATATTAGCAAACATTCCTGTGAAGATTTTTCAAATAACGTAAGATTGTTGAAGACCTTTAATATTAATAAGAAGAAGAAAACAAAACAAATCTAAAATACTAAAAACAAATGTATTATTTATATTTTATAAATAGTACATTTGTCTAACATTCAAAATGGTAAACTTAATTTAGATTATTAACTGTGATGTATTAAGTTCGCTTAAAGTAGATTAGTTAAAATTTTAGAATTTTTTATATATATATATAGTAGTATGTTAGATATTTAATAATTAAATAAAATTTTTATGCTAAAATTACTGGGAGAGTTTATTTTTGGTTTTCTAGGAGGATTCCTATAATGCCACATCCAATATTACCAGTGGTTTCATCACTGGGAGGAGCAACAGTAGGAACCGCCTTGGCAGAAGGTCTAAAGTCTCCAAAGGCTATCGCTATATTCTATGTTGAAGTAGCAAAATCTTGTTACAAAGCAACAGGAAGTAAGCGTGTTGCCTGTGCAGTAGCAGCTGGAGCTTGCGGTTTGGCACTTGTGCCAGGTTCACATCAAGCCCCGTTTATATTCGCATGCGCAGGAAGCCTTCGCGGAGCAAATAAATTATAATCTTACTTAGTATTTATTTATTAAGTAAGAATACCCAAAAAGATAAAATTATATATGAATAACTTTTGGACTAACATAGTTCGATATCCCCGATTTTTTATTAGTAGTGTAATAGGATTAATATTAATTATATTAACGCCTTTTAGAAATTTATTTAAAACACCAAAACTACGTTGGTTTTTAATTGTATTTAGTTTAGCTTTTATTATAAGTATATATATTATTATTCGAAATATGATTGGTTTATAAAGTCGAAAACTTAAAAGCGAATATATTCCATAAATAAAATTAAACTAAGTGGCTCACAGAGCTTGTATAGGTCACATGCATTTTCGGATGCTGAATGTCGGTCTTCCGTCGTCCATAGTTGGTTTAAATTTAATGCGAGTTACCAACTTAAAAATTTACATAAAATACAAGGACTAAATATCATGTCAACATTAGTGGCTATCTCTATTGATATAACTTCATCATACCTTATTAAATCACCAGGCAATTTAACTAAATTAATCATTGAAATTTTGGCATGGGGGTTCTAGTGCAGGAAATAATCTCAACAGTTTCAATAGTTATTAAGGAAAGAGAAATAATTCCTGAAGCGATAAAACGAGTTCTAACTACTTTTTAGGCAAAATGTTTTAGTTGTACTGCTACAATAGTAACAGAACCAACAAATCTAATAATGGCAACATTAAATG
>Ga0224504_10000158_pt1 | contig 29063 bp, 20 predicted proteins | sample SF_Oct11_sed_USG_3_FD_170160 | JGI IMG/M metagenome (GOLD analysis project Ga0224504, IMG submission 170160) | Sediment microbial communities from San Francisco Bay, California, United States - SF_Oct11_sed_USGS_24 | ecosystem: Environmental > Aquatic > Marine > Sediment | place: USA...
GCTGGCTTGCTGGCCATTTTTAGTACATTTGCTATCACCTTGTCGTTTAGTGAAACAGTACTTTCTGTGGACGATGGCGCACGTGCGTACTGGAAAGGGCGGGATGGTACAAATGTAGTGTCCTTTCAGTACCTGAACTTAGACATGCAAGCCTTTGGCGCGGATCAGTTTGACCCGGTCCATTTCATATACCCTAACTCGGATGCATCAGCTAACCTCATGATTGCCAGCTATGCCCGCCATATGACGCTGTTCAACCGACCATCGACGTTGTCCGCTAACATCGCGGGGGGTAGTGCTGATGTTGATGTTGACACCAGTCTCGTACCGGCAGGATTTTTGCCCCCAGGGGTGTCGCCAGGCGCTTCGCTGCACCAATCCACTTCCGGATACGCTGACCCCAGCGTGCAGCTTGATGTGAATCTTTTTGGCACCCCGCCACTTATAAGCACTGTTGATCTGGCGAGCTTCGAACCAAACTTTACTCTCGATGCGGCAGTGATGCTGGCGTTTCCGCTCGGGAAGTACGACAGCGACAAATTAGTGAATATGGGTTTAAACCGCTGGTATGGTCGTTTCGCCCTGCCTATGAAATACCATTTTGGTGTGTTCAGCCCTGGCCGCATGATTAGTTTTGAGCTAACCCCCTCCATGTGGCTTTTTGGTGAAAACGACGATTTTTTGGATCAAACATTAAAGAATGATTCCCTGTGGCAAGTCGAATCGCACCTGACCATGGACTTTACCCGTACCTTTTATGGCTCGTTGGACTTGCTTTATCGCAGTGGATTCCAGTCAGAAATCAATGGTGTTGACGTGGGTGAAAAACTCAACATCGGGGATCTTGGGTTTACCTTGAATTATCAAGCGACGGACAATCTCAATATACGCGCTAGTTACAGCTCCAATGTGTTTGGCGACAGTGATTTAAATACCAGTATTATCCGGTTGCAGCTTGTCTACGGATGGCACCGACTGATGGAAAACATGAAGAAGTTACAGGGCGGGCAACATTAATTTGTCATTGGCCGGCCAGCAGTCGAAATCTGAGGAATCTGAACTAGATCAAGATAAGCGTTTAATTGTGGGAAGCTTTCAAGCTTCCCACTCTTTCATTACGGATTAACGCGAATCTGTGAGGCTCTAAGCTGACAGGTCTCGTTCGGCTAACTTCCGTTCCTGGCCATTTGCAGTTCATCATAGAGACAAGAATTTCACTTGGTGACCGTCCGCTATTCGGCGGAAAACGGAAATGCATTCAAAAACATGACGATAGGCAGCTAACGGCCATAAGTGGACCTTCGCCTTGAAGATCTTGGGGTTCTTCGTCGCTCCGAAGTTGAAGGGCCGCTGGGCCTTGGCAACCCCTCTTACTCCGGAGACGTTGATTTCATTCCTTGATAGTGCCTATAAACTCTCCTTCTGGATCATCAAATAAACCCAGTTCCGGTGGAAGGAATTCATATGGAACCGGAAACGGTGTATACGTTGTGATCCACTCCGTGCCTTTGAATTGCAGACCGTCCAAGTCTCCCCCAATTCCTTTGGCCATAACCTTGAGATCACCTATCCAGAGATCAAAGCCGTTGACATTGTAATATTGGCGCTGTCCACTCCAGGTACCCTCCCAGAAGCTGGTTGCAGTCATTACCAGTTCTTCAGGATAGGGGCCATCTTTGTCGCAGTCCTCGGTGGGAACGAGTGTCCATGTTCCCCATACAGCGCCACTGGAATTCGCATCAAAGTTCGTGTTGCTGGTGTACAGTCCGACACCGGTCATGCGCGGATCGTTAGATGTCATGCAAGACCATGCGCCACCATCGCGAGTGTGCAAACGACCCGTGGTCGAATCGGCGCAGTAGGGGCCAACACTCGGGTCGATCACCAGCTCGCCGCCAGGGCATATTATGGTGGGAGGTGATAGCGGAGTATCATTCCATGCCCAGTTATCGGAGCCCACAATTTGTGTATGTATTGCACCAAACCCAGATTTCTCAGCAGCGAAGCTGGCGGGCACGATAACCGCGCTCAAGATCAGAAGAGTAGGTAGACAGAGAACAAGCATTTTTTTCATGACAATTTCCTCCTTGTAAGTTCAAAGGACAATGCTTCTCACACGGTCTCGATTTCGATCCATTCGGAAGATTATTAGATTCTTATCTGCAGACTTTTGTGAATGATCTGGCGAGGCGAAAACGAAAGAAACCGTATGTTTAAGTATAGGTGATTAACCGAGTGTTAGACGGAGTGAGTCTCAATCTCATTGGGTTTGTCCCCAGGAAGTTCTGAACCTACCCGGCGGCAAATATAGACATCATCAATCTCGGCTCATGGCCGCTTGCAGTCGTTCACTTTGTTGATATTCGCACCAAATGAACTTCCGCTTTCCACCAGGAAGCAGTTATTGGAAACGTATTTATTCTAACTCCTCTATTAGCTGCTCACGGCCAGGAGCGGAAGCCTCCTATCCTGATTTAAAAGATTGTACGATAGATTCCTGCAGTGGCTCCGCCCTGCATTTCTATTAACAATTCACCACTGGTCTACGACGCAATCGTTAGGAACACATGAGATTTACCCGATATGCAAGCGGTCAGTTTCGACCGTGGCTGGGATATAGATGCCCGGGATCCTTCGGCTCTCATTTCAGTTGCTATTGCGGCAATAACACCATTTCAGTATCGCTCGGCTCCCATGAACACGCTGTCGCGTTTCATATTCTGACAAACAGGCGTCTCGCTTCTGTCCAATCAGAATATTTTTTCCACCTGTAACCTTCTCTCGTCGGCCGACGTATCCGCTGGCACATGCTGGAGAAACTCGGCGATTCGTCATCTGTAAACGGCGGCTTCGACACCATACCGAACCAGCTTTATCGGACGTGCTTGAAATTCAGCTTGGTCGCGCATCGTTCGAAATCACTTTTTTGAGTTGACTGGAGATAAGCCATGAAGGAAAAAATTATTTCGGCCCTGTTCGTCGGGGCGATTAGTCTGTTGAGTCCGCTGCCCGCACTGGCAGCCGCTCCTGAATTTGGCACCGTCATCGAGGGCCTGAGCATCCCCGGCATCGTCGCTCTGGGCGACACGCGCGCCTTGGTCGAGGCGACCTATGGCGCGCCGGAAGCCTGCCAGGACCAGACCGTATATGAAAGCGAGGATCGCGGTTACGACGCCATCTGCGACTTCGACGTGATCGGCGGCGGCCAGGTCACGATTTACTACGAAGACAGCGATGGCGGTCTCGCCAACGGGACGCAGGATGACATCACCTATTTCATGCGCTGGACGGAGACGGCCGATGGCTGGTTCACGTCCGCTGGCGTAAACACGACCCTGGCCGACGAGGATTCCGAGGTTGCGGCGGCGGCCTACCCCGATGCCGAGGTTCTCAGGTTCGAGTGGGGATCCATTTGGCAGATCACCGACTATTGGCAGGGCATCAGAATCCTGCGCTCGCCCAATTTCTACGCCGGAACGGTGACGGTGTCCATGTCGATTTTCCACCCGACAGCCCCCCCGCCGCCCCCGCCCCCGCGGGAGAAGACGGTGCGCGTGTCGGATATCGATCTCTCGATCGTCAAGCGCACCGTAGAAGCGGCGGTGCGAATCCTGGATGATCGGGGTTGGTCCGGTTCCGGCGCGCTGGTCAAGGCGACCTGGACGCTGCCCGACGGCAGCACCCGGTCCGTCAATGCCACGACGGAATACGGCGGTTGGGCACAACTGGACCTGAATAAGGCTCGCCGCGGCCAATACACGCTGACCATCGACAACGTCGTACTGGATGATCACAACTTCGATCCTGATAACAGCGTCTTGAGTGCCAGTATTGTCAAACAGAAGTGAGGAATTGAGTATTCGATTCTCTCAGGAGTAGCCGCAAGAAAGAGTTAATCACTTTCAACTCCCGAGCTACCGCTGTTGGCCGGTAGTGTTAATAGGAAAATACATGGCGTGAAGGGCCAGTACTTGCAATAAAGCAGCTCCTCAAAGAAAGCAAAATTCAACGACACTTAGGACTGGAGTCGGCTACGAGTAGACATTCAGAAAAGTATTTGCCCCCTTTATTCGGTAAGCTAAGCGAAGTCGTTCTTATTGAGGAGCCAGGTCATGCGGGCTGTTATTTTCGAAGAATTTCAACAACCACTTTCCATTCAAACAGTACCAGACCCGATACCGGATAGTGAAGGGGTCGTGTTGCGTGTAATGGCTGCCGGCTTATGCCGCAGCGACTGGCATGGCTGGATGGGGCACGATCCGGAAATTGCTCTTCCACACGTACCGGGGCATGAACTGTCTGGTGTCGTCGAGGCTGTTGGAAAAAATGTAACAAACTGGCGGATCGGCGACCGTGTGACAGTGCCATTTGTAGGCGGCTGCGGATGCTGCCCGCAATGCATTTCAGGCAATCACCAAGTTTGCGATGCCCAGTTTCAGCCGGGGTTCACACACTGGGGGTGTTTTGCTGAGTATGTTGGTATACAGCGTGCCGACATCAATCTTGTACGCTTACCTGATTCAATGAGCTATGTAACCGCATCCAGCCTGGGTTGTCGGTTTATCACGTCTTTCCGGGCCATTGTGGACCAGGGCGGCGTGAGGCCCGGGCAGTGGGTGGCCGTGCATGGTTGTGGTGGTGTAGGGCTATCGGCCATCATGATTGCCAATGCCCTGGGCGCAAATGTTATTGCGATAGATATTGGAGCAAAGCAACTGGCCTTTGCCAGTGAATTGGGTGCAATAACCACCATTAATGCAATAGAAACTGACAATGTGGTCGATGCGGTCCGCGAGATTAGCCAGGGCGGGGCACATGTTTCGATTGATGCCTTGGGCAGCCAGCAGACCTGTTTCAACTCGATTGCCAATTTACGCAAACGCGGTAAGCATATCCAGGTGGGACTGATGACCGGAAACCACCAGCACCCCAGGATACCAATGGACCGCGTGTTGGCGGATGAGTTGGAGGTCATAGGCAGCCATGGAATGCAGGCATTTCGATATAAGGAGATGCTGGCAATGATCACTCATGGGAAATTGATGCCTGAAAAACTGGTAGGAGAACTGATAAGCTTGGAGGGCTCGCTGGATGCTCTGGCTAAATTAGATCAATTCAGCAACATCGGCATGACAGTGATCAACAAATTTAATTAAAAGGGCCCTGATCCCTTATTGGAACTCCATTTTGGGAAAAACAACCAAAGGGAACGAATACATTTATTCCTGGAGGATCCGCATTTGGCCGACTCCAGCCACAAGCATCGCTGAATTTTGAACTTGGATAACGTCTGCTTTGCGGTGCTTAGTCGCCACTTATTCGACATGAATTTGAGATACCAATAGGTCAGTGCCCGGCTAGAATCTACCATTGTTGAGTTGAATAGTAGAAAATGACCCAATGCGGTCACTCAACGAAGAAGCGAATCAGACAGTACAAACCACTAGCTGTCGGTAACATCAACAGGCACAAAAGGACAATGACTGAATACGAAGCCTACGACACCATAATGTCGATTGCCTCGAACACATTCAATTTGATGTTTGGGTACTTCAGCCTGGTGTTCGGTTTCTTGGTGATGAGTCATATGGCGGCCAATAAACTTTCAAGCCAGTTGGTAATGGTAGTTCTCGGTTTATACACATTGGCTTGCGCGGTCATTACTCTCAATTTCTATGCGCTTAATGTCGATTTGGATAATCTATATTTGTACATTTTGACCCAGAAACAGAGTGGTACGTATGACCTCGCCTGGTTCGGAATGAACCCCCTGTGGGTGCCGAAGTCGTTGACTGTCTTGCAGGTGATATTAGGACTCGGTGGCTACCTTGGCTCTATCTTCTTTTTCTTCTATAGCAGGAAGAGAAAGTTATCTGCCTGACATTGAGAAGTAACAACTCTGTAATGGCTCGACTGCCCGTAAGAGAAATTTACTGGACGCTGAGTGTTGTGCGGACAATCAGTGAAGGATTCACCCGCACCTCCTCAGGACGTTCCTTTCTTTCGCTGATTAGACAACCAAGCTAGCCAGCCAAAGCACCTAACGGCATAGTAGATTAAGTGGCGTTTCCAGGTAGGTACTTCTAACACGCCCATACCTTCAAGAAAAACTTGGTCAGCTTCCTGTCTTTTTCGTGATTGATCCCAATACATCCAATCATGAATTACAGCCGCATTTCCGTACTTGCCCCAACGTGGAAGGAACGCCCACAACAACCGGGGTATGGAAGCAAAGTCCGTGTATGTACCAATAGGAACATGGATGATGTTGCCGCTGCCTTCCGTTCCAATTTCATAACCGAAATCACTCAAAGTAATCCAGGTCTTTCCATCCGTGAGTGGAGTGACAACCAATGGCTCAGTAAATCTACTCATGATGTGTTCCTTCTCTGGGTTTCTATACTAACTGTATCTGTAATATACACGTCTTTCCGGGACACTCCATCTACGAATTATTGTAACCTTTCTCTGAGAATTTCATAGGGTGCCTGGCCACCAAAAGCACCGTGTGGTCGAGAGAAGTTGTAGAACTCTTCCTGATCCGATCGGTGCGATCGTTCCACCTTTCCATTCAATTGAGGAGAGCGCGGCTTGATGTAGACATGACGGATGCCCTGGTCCTCGACATGCCAATGGAATTTCGCCTGGAATTCATGTCCCCGGTCTGTACGAATTTCCCGTATTCGGAAAGGAAACTTTTCGATGATGTAATCGATAAACTCACAGGCGTTTTTCTGGTTATGACGTGCATAGATTTTTAAGGCCCTTACCCTGGTTGCATCATCAATCGCCGTATACTGATACCGCTTCACTACCCGTTTGCTTTTATCGATAAATTTCAGAAACTTAACATCTACCTGAATTTGGTGTCCTGGCACCTGCTTTTGATACCTTTTGGTGTGAATCTTTCGCAGTCCCACGTTCCGGGGAAGCCGATTTACACCATGACGACAGAGTGTTCGATAGACTGAGGCATCACTGATCTTTATACCGTGATAGCGAGCCATATACCAAACTATGCGAATGGGGCCCAGATGATATTTCTTGCGCAGAAGGAGGATTCTTTCTACAACCTCCCTGGAGAGTTGATTGGGATGGTGTCTTGCAACCCTGGGTTTATTAACCAAGCCAGGTTCACCCTCCCGTTCAAAGGCTCTTTTCCACCGGTAAAAACTAGACCGGCCTATGCCAAAATATCGGCAGGTTTTACGCACATTGCCAGTTTTCTCTGCATGTTCCAACACACGCAATCTTTTTTGCACTAGCCGTTGTTCTTCGTTCATTTCTACAGCCTCCTAAACAGATATCATTTCGCATAGACTGTCCCGTAAGGTCTGACATATCTACAGCATCGACCGGTTGAAATCGCAACACAAAGCCGCCATTCATCAGGCCTAAATTTCCATAATGTGAACAGCAGAAAACGGCCAGGAGCAATCGTTAAGGCAACATCTGAACAGGGGAGCTCAATAAAACTAATAGCACTTCTTTGGATAGTAATTACTTTTGCCAGAGATATTGGCCACATGTCGCCTATACTAGCTATACACTCGTAAGGGTTAACAAGGATAAGAATATGCATGTAATCATTCAACTGATCGTTTTTTCTGCCAGCCTGGTGCTTTCGTCACATGCTATGACAGCCGGTGCCGGCATTGGTGAACCACTCGCAGAAGATACGCCAATGACTACGGTTACCGGTAATACATTCACGGCACCAGTGGACTGGACGGTGTCTGTTAATGGCATGGCCACGATCATCTCGCCACCGGAAGATGATTCTGCTCTTGTCCTGGTGGATGTGAAGGCTGACGACGCCGAAACCGCTGTGACAGCCGCCTGGGCTGCCTATAAGGCGCATAGCTGGACGCTAAAAGAAACCAACGAACGGGCCAACAATGACGGTTGGTCCAAGCGCAAGAGCTTCGATTACCTGACTTCCCCTAACGAGAAACGCGGGGTATTTGCCGGTGCATGGTTTGCAAACGACAGCTGGACGGTCTGGATATACGACATGGCGAATGACGTGGGTAGCAAGCGGGGGGCCGCCGTTAACCTGATGCTCGGAAGCCTTCGTCCGAAGGGATACGATCGTGAATCATTTGCCGGCAAGACGGCTCATAAACTGGATCAGGAACGCTTGGCCGAACTTACCGATTTCATTGAGCGCGGCCTAAAAGACTCTAAGGTGCCTGGAACATCGCTCGCAATCATTCAGGATGGCAAAGTCGTATATACGGGCGGCTTCGGTGTGCGTGAACTTGGCAAGCCCGAGCCGGTCGATGGCGATACGCTCTTCATGGTGGCGTCCAACTCCAAGGGCCTGTCGACACTGATGCTGGCTAAGCTGGTCGATGAGGGCAAGCTCAGTTGGGATGACCCTGTTACCAAAGTTATGCCCGGCTTCAAACTGGGGGACATGAACACCACAGCACAAGTAAAGGTCGAGCACTTGGTATGTGCATGCACCGGTCTGCCTCGACAGGATATGGAATGGATACTGGAATATGGCGCTTACACACCGGAATCATCAATGGAACTGCTGGGTACCATGCAGCCAACTTCAGATTTTGGTGATTTGTTCCAGTACTCTAACGTGTTGGCAGCTGCGGGGGGGTATGTCGGCGGCTACGTGGCGTATCCGGAAAGCCCACTCGGTGAGGCCTATGACCGGGCTATGCAGGACCGGGTGTTCGATCCTCTGGGCATGAAGTCAACGACCTTCGATTATGGCGTAGCCCTGGCCAATGGCAACGTCGCGAGTCCGCATAGCGTGGATGTTAATGGCCAACCCGCGGTGGCACTGATGGACGTGAACTATGCGGCGATTCCCGTACGGCCGGCTGGCGCCGCTTGGAGCAGTGTCAATGACATGCTCAAGTACGTCGCGATGGAGCTGTCCGGTGGCGTGCTGGCGAATGGTGAGCGTTACATCAACCAGCAACCTTTGTTCGAGCGGCGTAAATCAAAGGTCGACGTTGGCGAGGATCATTACTACGGGATGGGTCTAATGGTCGATGAGAGTTTCGGGACGCCCGTCGTTCACCACGGGGGTGACATGATTGGTTTTCACAGTGACATGATGTGGTTGCCCGACCACAATGTAGGTGCGGTCGTGCTGACCAACGGCGACCCGGGCTGGTTGATTCGATCTGGCTTCAGACGGAAATTGCTGGAAGTGCTGTTTGACGGCAAGCCCGAAGCCGATGCAGCCCTAGCTGCAAACAGCAAGAACTACCTTTCGAGTATGGCCGTTGAGTATGAACTGTTGTCGGTACCGGCCGATGCTGAGCAGGCGGTCAAGCTTGCCGGTTCATATCGCAACGATGCGCTTGGTGAAATCACGGTCTTGCATAACAGTGGGGTTACTATCTTCGATTTTGGCGAATGGAAAAGCGAAGTCGGCTCCCGTGTTAACCCTGATGGTACGGTTTCATTCATGACGACAGCACCTGGAATCACGGGCCTGGAGTTTGTCGTCATGGAAGGTGACACGAAACGCCTGAGTATGAACGATGCCCAGCATGAGTACGTGTTCGAAGCGGGCAGATAACTGAATTTATACCCGGCGTAAGACCTGGCATCAAGACTGACTTGATACCAACTTGTAAATGCCGTACATCCTAGCCAGTTGCGTCACTTTGTCCGCTTCTAGCCGAGGCTGTGTGAAAACCCAAACTCGAAAACACAGAGTGGGAAATGACATCCTAATACATTGGCTTTATAACCAAGAGGTGGGGTTTATAGACCCAGTTAGGCGGCTGATTAATCTATTTTGTCAGCACTGACCCAAAAACAGCGAGGGCAAAATAGTTTTTACACAGCCTCGGCCAAGTATAGTTATTTTGTTCCACTTTCAGCGATACTCACTGCAACTGACAGGTACTGTCAGTGAGAGCGGAACATGCACTTGCGAACTACGAATAAATCGGCCAAAACACTCGATGTTCACCGCTTTTGCTTCGAGTTCACAAGTGCGCTTGAGTTCGATAACGAACACTCAGGGCTCGCCGTCGAACCGGCTCACCTATATTTGCTTCGCAGAACTCAGGCATGCATGTCCCTAGCGGTAATTTAACACCAGGAGTGCACCAATGAGAACCATCACAATGCAACCATTTGCTGCCTTTGTTGGTATTGACTGGGCAGATACCAAACACGACGTTTGTATCCAGTCAGCTAACAGCTCGCGAAGAGAGTTCGCCGTCATTCCGCACAAGGTTGAAGAGATTGATGAGTGGGCGAAATCGTTACACAGACGTTTCTCCGGCCCCATTGCTATCGCTGTAGAACTATCAAAAGGACCGATCGTCTATGCGTTACAAAAGTATGATTACTTTGTCATCTTCCCAGTCAACCCATCAACTCTGGCAAAATACCGTGAAGCGTTTCAGCCAAGCCGTGCCAAAGATGACCCTACCGATGCTGAGCTGGCATTGGATTTGATCCTTCGGCATCCGGAACGATTTGAACCACTACAGCCACAGAGTGTTGAAATACGCGAACTGGCAGAACTGGTCGAGCAACGACGACGATTGGTTAGTGACCGGGTGCGACTCACTAACCGATTGAGAAGTACCTTGAAACTGTACTATCCACAGACTCTGGAATGGTTTAATCGGATCGACACTAGGCTTTTCTGTGGCTTTATTGAACGCTGGCCAACACTCATGCAGGTTAAACGCGCCAGAACCACGACCTTGACAACTTTCTTTCGAGCCGGGAACACGCGCAACCCTGCGTTACTTGCAACTCGCCTGGCTTCCATTAGATCAAGTCAGCATTTAACCCTGGATGAAGCAGTTATCGCTCCCAACAAGCTACGTGTACTGATGCTTGTCGGTATGTTGCGAGTGATTCTTGATGCCATAAAGTCCTACGACCAAACCATCGCTGAGCTTGCCCCTGAACACGATGATTATCACTTGTTCAGTTCGCTACCAGGTGCAGGGCCATCGCTTGCACCGCGTTTACTGGTGGCCTTTGGCGAGCAGAGAAGTCGATTCAAGAATGCAGCTGAGCTACAGAAGTACTCAGGCATTGCTCCAGTAACCGAACGTAGCGGCAACAAGCACTGGGTACACTGGCGATGGCGTTGTCCCAACTTCGTCAGGCAGACCTTTGTTGAGTGGGCGGCACAAACCATCAACAAGTCTTATTGGGCGGGTGAGTACTATTATCAACAACGTAAAAAAGGCAGTGCGCACCAATCCGCACTGAGGGCTTTGGCATTCAAGTGGATCCGCATTCTTTACCGTTGTTGGCAAACCAGGACTCCGTATGATGAAGCAACTTACTTGAAAGCCTTGGAGCGTCGTGGATCACCACTGGTGGCAAAGGCTGTTTAAAAAAACAGTTGCTAAATGACTCAGGGCCAGAAGCGGACCTCCACTGGGCTCATACGTTCGTTCGACCAAAGATTTACTCTGTCCCTTTACTCTGACCCCATTACTTTTTTTAACTGTGCTGATAGCTCAACATTTTGTAGTAAAGCTTGGCTGCCAGGAACTCCGAAGAACGGTTACTGGCATTTGGGCAGAGCTCGACTATATCGAAACCGCGAACCGATTCGGTATCCATCACTTTGCGGCATAAACGCAACACCTGGTACCAACCCAGGCCACCCGGTTCGGGTGTGCCGGTTGACGGCAGAATCGAGGGATCAAAGCCATCCAGGTCAATGGTGATGTAAATGGCCCCGCGACACAGAGCCAGAACCTCGTCCATCCACCCATCATCGGCCTCAGCAACATCGGCGGCGAAGAAGGTTTTGGCAGGATTCATGAACTCTTTCTCTGACTGATCCATGCTGCGGATGCCCACCTGGATCAGGTTACAATTTTGAGAGGCCCAATGAAGGGCGCTGGCATGATTGATGGGCTCGCCCTTATAGCTCGAACGCAGGTCAGCATGCGCATCTATCTGCAGTATCGTCAGTTCGTCAAAGTGCTCGGCGTATGCCTGGATGCTGCCAATACTGATGGTATGTTCACCACCAAAGAGGGTGACAAACTTATCATTTTCAAGCTGCTTTCTGACGCATTTCTTGACGGCCCGCCTCATCAAATCAGGAGTTTCATCTATGCTGATGGCGTCGTGCAAAAATATCCCGGTCCTGTAAACTTCGGAGTCCGTTTCGATGTCATATAACTCCATGTTTTCAGCTGCGCCGAGAAAAGCCTCCGGGCCCTTGTCCGCGCCTTTACCCCAGGTACTGGTGCCATCATATGGAACGGGAATCAGCACTGTCCGTGCTGTCTCATACTGCGCATATTCAGTGTCAATTCCGGCAAAAGTCTTCATTTGTAACCCAATATATTCATCATTACCGATTCATCCTGTTGGCTGGCAAACACCTTGTATGTCAATTCGCCGTTTTCATCGCGGTCGATCAGGACATGTTGTGGATCAGGTATAAGGCAATGGTGCAAACCGCCGACACCGCCAATGGTGTCCTGGTAGGCTCCCGTGTTGAAAAACCCGATATACAAGGGCTCATCTTTCTTAAATACGGGAAGGTAAATCGCATTAACGTGTTGCTCATGATTGTAATAATCGTCACTGTCACAGGTTAAGCCGCCCAGGAAAACACGCTCATAGGTATCACCCCATCGATTGAGCGGCAACATGACAAAACGTTTGTTCAATGCCCAGGTGTCGGGCAAAGTGGTCATAAACGAACCATCAATCATATTCCATTTTTCCCTATCATTCTGCTGCTTCTGATCAAGAATCTTGTACAGAACAGCACCGCTCTCTCCCACTGAGAAAGTACCAAACTCGGTATATATAGCGGGCTCTTCTATACCACTCTCGACACACTCCGCCTTGATCAGGGAGATGATTTCTTCGACCAGGTAAGCGTAATCATAATTAAAGTTCAGAGAATTCTTGATAGGAAAACCGCCGCCGATGTTCAGGGCCCTGAGGCTCGGGCAAATCTTTTTGAGGTCCGATAGCACCTTCAGGCATTTGCCCAATTCGTTCCAGTAATAGGCATTGTCATTGATGCCGGTATTGATAAAGAAATGCAGCATGGCCAGGTCCAACTGGGGATCGCTTTCTATCTGGTCTCTGTAGAAGGAAAGAATGTCACGATAGCCAATACCAAGCCGGGAGGTATAAAACTCAAATTTTGGCTCCTCTTCCGAAGCAATCCTGATGCCTATTTTAATTTTCCTGGATGTATACGTTTTGAGCTTCTGGATTTCCTCAGCATGATCGACGATCGTGATCGTATTGTGAAAACCCAAATTGATTAGCTCACCAATCTTCTGCAGGTACAGGTCCGACTTGAAACCATTGAACAAAATGACCTGGTCAACATCAATCAAGCCCTGTTCATAGAGCTTCTTCATGATGCTGAGATCAATCGGGGAGGATGTTTCCAGGTCCGCCTTGCTCTTGAGGACCTCATTTAAAACATGCGAATAGTGTGAACTCTTGGTGACATAACAATAATGATAGCTACCCTTGTAATCACATTTTTCCATAGCTGAAGCAAACCATTCCCTTGCCCTTGAAATATTCTGCGAGATTTTAGGCAAATAGGTGTATTTCAGGGGCGACCCATATTTTTCCACCAACTCCATCTGCGATATGCCATGAAATGACAAGCCACCCTCATCGTAGGTGAATTCCTCCTGGGGAAAATCGAAGGTTTGCTCAATCAGATCACTGTATTTGATTTTCGCCATGAGGTTTTCCTTGAGGTCAGAGCCTGAGTAACCAGGCGAACACGAGTGGTGCGACTATTGTGGCATCAGACTCTATGATGAAACTGGGCGTATCTTCATGGAGTTTGCCCCAGGTAATTTTTTCGTTGGGAACGGCGCCGGAATAGGAGCCATAACTGGTTGTGGAATCCGATATCTGGCAGAAATACGACCATAATGGAATATCATCGATTTCCAGGTCCTGCTGCAACATGGGTACGACGCAAATCGGAAAGTCTCCGGCAATTCCACCACCAATCTGGAAAAACCCAATCCCCGGATCCACGGCATTGTCCTGGTACCATCCAGCCAGCCACATCATGTACTCGATACCCGACTTGACGATGCCGGGTTGCAACTCACCCTTGATGCAATATGATGCAAAAATATTACCCATGGTGCTGTCCTCCCATCCTGGAACCACGATAGGCAGATTCTTTTCAGCAGCAGCGAGCATCCAGCTGTCTGCCGGATCAATCTCATAGTCATTTTTCAGCCGGTCTGACAAAAGTAGCTGATACATGTATTCATGCGGAAAATATCGCTCGCCGCGAGCCGATGCCGCATTCCATATTTCCTCGAGATGCCCTTGTAGTCTCCGAAAGGCTTCCTCTTCGGGAATACAGGTATCGGTTACGCGATTTAGCCCGCGCGATAGCAGTTCGCTCTCTTGTTCAGCCGTCAAATGGCGATAGTAGGGCACGCGTTCATAGTGAGAATGCGCCACGAGGTTCATGATGTCCTCTTCGAGATTGGCTCCGGTGCAACTGATAATGTGGATTTTGTCCTCTCGAATCATCCTGGCAAGTAGTTTCCCCATCTCGGCAGTGCTCATGGCTCCGGCAAGGGTCACCATCATTTTGCCACCAGCATCCAAGTGTGATTCATAGCCTTTTGAGGCATCGACCAGGGCCGCAGCATTGAAGTGAAGGTAGTGTTTTTCGATAAAGTCTCTGATGCTATTTTCTGACATTTTGTATCTTCCACGCCGGTCTTGTTTGTTGGCAAACCACCCGGTTATACACGGGCTGCGAACAGGGCCGAGCAGTATATCTTTATATAAAGATAATCAATAGTGTTTTTTTGATTTGTCACCAGGCAGGGTAAATTCAAAGAATGAGGCTAAGGGTGGAAAGGGTGGGGTCAGAGTCAAGTGCCAGAGTTAACCCGATAAGGTCTGCCACTGGCCGGAAGCGGTCCTTAGCTTCCAGATAAGGTGAGTTTCCGCTTTCAAGCGCATAGCAGTCATAGGGAGGGGTATATCAAAAGACCAGGGCGCTGTATAGCTGACCCGTTCCCCCCAGAACGCGCACATTTCCGCACAATTCGGGATTTGGTAGCGGGTTTTTTTAGTGGTAGGCTGTTAATCACTGGCCCGCCGGTCATATGCGAAGAAACCGACAATTAGTTTTTTAAGCTTAAATTAAGCAACCATCTGATACGATCTATGGTGCGTTACTGACTGCTGTCCAGTCGTCAGATTATTCATATAAGTCTGCAAATAAAAATCTAATAACCTCCCGAGCCGATGGCGGTTCTGGCCGTATGAGAAGTTGTTAAATTGCAATGCAACGGAGGTTTGTAATGAAATATTTTGAAATGTTAATCATTGTAGTGGCGTTGTTCTTTTCTGGCTCATTAGTTGCTCAATCTGTGGAAATAACAAATCCTAAGGATGCCGATACAGTAAGTATTGAAGGGTTTATGGTTCATGTGAAAATTGAAGGGCTCCAAGAAATTATTAATGAAGAGCATCATGACTCATTCATTCAGCTTGATCTCTATACAGATGAATTTCTAGGAGGTGTGTATTTAGGCGCTTTTTGCCAACCTTCAGCAAGCTACAACTTTCATTTTTGGGGAAGGCAGGTTAGGTTTGTTCACCCTGATTTGTACCTAAATAGTTTTTGCACTTTTGAAAAGGATGACCTAAAAATCCTTTACCGCGCGGAGAACTTTGAGGAAATCTTGTACATAGACCCAGGTGATTCTATTGATGTGCGGTTCAGGGCTTGGGGTCACACGCCAATTAAATACTTTGAGGATGTAATCACAGTCACTGTCGAATAGCCATCAAGCCTCCCCACAGCATGGGGCTTCTTATAGAGAATACAGGGGAGGAGTCGATTTTTGTGAAAGGAGAGCCGTCAATAACTGGCGGCTCTTTCACATGGGGAGGGGTGCATCGAATGATCAGGGCGGTGACTGCGCGACCCGTTCCCCTCAGGAGGCGTACAGTTCCGCACAATTCGGGTTTTGGTAGCGGATTTTTTAGTGATAGGCTGTTAGCCCTCTGGCGGCTCTTTTCTTTTATATTTCATTCACTTAGCAATGCTTTTCAATTGGTGATCAATTTGGTGACCATTTACCCCATAACGAAAAACAGGAACTCAACATTTCTGCTAAGTTCCTGTCTTTGTTACTTAATTTGGCTCCCCGGGAAGGACTCGAACCATCGACCTAGTGATTAACAGTCATTCGCTGGAGCCATCTGAGCTATCGAGGAGTAACTACAGACAGTGTTGTTCATTTTAAGTAGGCAAGTCACACATCCAGGCTGTTCTTTCGTTTCCTCATTTTCAGGGTGTTTTTTATGAGTAGGAAAAAAGAATAACGACTAAAACTGATGTGTTATGCACCCCGAAGTCTATTCTCTGCCGCAGTGTGAAAAGGTAAGCTATTGATATGTATGGCGCGCCCGAGAGGATTCGAACCTCTGACCCCCAGATTAGGAATCTGGTGCTCTATCCGACTGAGCTACGGGCGCTTGTAAGGGAGCGTATTTTAGCAAAAAACGTAACGAAGACTCACTGCTTATTTTTTGTTTAATATAAACCCAAATTGTGACCGTTTTACGTCTTTCGATTTGACCAAGCCCGATGAAAGCTTTCCGACTGATACCGGAACATCGGGTCTGGCCCTATCGGAGTTGCCCTATGCCGCTTCATCAGTTTGGCGGACCGCCAGCACATCACAAGACGCGTTATTCAGTACACCGGTGGCAGTTGAACCAAGCGTACCGATGATACCTTGACCATGAGGGGCAACAACGATCAGGTCAACTTCATGCGCTTTTGCAAAACGAAGAATCTCATGTCTTGCCGATTTAGAGGTGATTCTAAGTTCCGTCTGAACATTTTGGTAATCAAGTGTTTGCCTTAGTTCATCCAGCTTGCTGCGTGCATGTTGAGCCACGGTATTATCTGTCTCGGCGCTGTTCTGAAATACAGAGGAGAGAGGGCCATTTCCTATCGGATAGTGTTCAATTATGTGCAGCAATATAAATGCACAGTTATTTTGTTTTGCAAGTAGTGATGCCCGTTTTACAGCTAGGCGGTTAATGTCACTAAAGTCAGTGGCAACCAGAATATTTTTGTATACGCTCATATTAATGCTCCTTGAGACTTCATTAAATTCTTAAGTAATTTCGGGTAATGGGCACCATTGCTTGATCATTCCGTCTATCCTCGCATCACCACGTATGCGAGGTAAACGAGATACAATCCAACGAACACGATTCCGTGTGATCGTCTAACAGTGTTGGTACGACTGGACACCAAAGCAAGAATTACCATCGCACTTGATCCAATTACCACCATCAAGTCCGTATTGCTAATGACATCGAATGGCAATTCAACCACGCTCGAGGTGAACCCCAGAACCCACAACAGGTTGAATATATTCGAGCCGATAATGTTGCCAACGGCGATATCAGTTTGGTTGCGGTATGCTGCTACTGCTGATGCCACTAACTCCGGGCAGGATGTTCCAACGGCAACAATAGTAAGGCCGATAAGTGCGTCGTTAACTTCCCAATCCTGTGCCAGGCCCACAGCTCCATCGACGACCCACTGTCCCCCAAAATACAAACCCAAAGCCCCTATTACAATAAAAGTGATCGCTCGTGCTGTTGATCCCTTGGATGCAACCTGTCGCACCGGACTTTCTTTGGTTTCGGAGGTTTTGTAAACATAGAGCATGAAGAGTAAGAAAAAGAACAACAAAATTGCACCGTCCAAATGGCTGATGCTCAACTCCGCTTTTTTTGAAAACAGATGCGCATTGGCAAGAAACCCAAGCAGAAGTGCCGCGCTAAGTGAAAACGGAATTTCTGATACCACAGTCGAGTTACGGACCGGTAGCGGGCGAATGATCGCGGCGAACCCCAATACCAGTAGTACATTGGCAATATTGCTGCCTAGAACATTGGCAATCGCGAGGTCGGATTTGTTCTGCAAGCCGGATGTGATGCTTACAAGAAACTCTGGCATTGAGGTTCCAAGCGAGACAACGGTCAAACCGATCGCCAGGGCTGAAATACCTAACCGGCTTGCGATCGCTGATGCGCCTTCAACCAATAGGCCAGCCCCTTTGACAAGCACAGCCAGGCCGAGTAACAGCAATAACCCATCCATTATGGAGGTATTGACCATAATGGCTACCCGACCACCTGCGACTCACTATCGATCAAGCGGATAAACTGGCCAATTGTTCTGTGCGACTCCAGTGGATGTCTCAGTTGCTGGTCAATGTCTATTTCATAGTTGTTTCGCCGACCCTCTTTTTTTATCGTCAAAACGCCAGCTTCGACCAGTCTTTTCACTATTCTTTGCACGGCACGCTCGGTAATGCCTACCTGAACTGCTATTTCTCGCGTCGTGGGTTGAGGCGTATGTGTCAAGCAAACAAGCACATGTGCGTTGTTACTGAAAAAAGTCCAGCCCTCAATTCTCCTGCTCCCATCCATTTGATTTACCATGCTGATTATAACGCGATAGAAATGTCGCATGTTATGATTGTGTATGTACATTTGAGTACTCTAAATCAAGATGGCGGAATATGCAGCATTCAAACTGTGAGTCTTGACTACTTAACAGATATCATTATTCTCTTGGCGGCCGCCGTTATAGTGGTGCCGTTATCCCGTTTAGCAAGGCTGGGTATTGTGCCCGGTTTTTTGATCGCAGGCGTTGCTGTGGGGCCTTCCGTATTGGGCCTGATCGACAACCAGGCCGAAATTGGTCATCTGGCGGAACTTGGCGTTGTGTTGCTTTTGTTCGTTATCGGAATTGAGCTTAAGCCCTCTCGGCTTTGGTTGATGCGGCGAATGGTCTTTGGTTTAGGCGCACTTCAGGTGGTTGTGACGGGGGTACTGATCTCCGTTGCAGTTATTTTTGTCTTTAATGTTGATCTCCAGTCTGCCCTGCTGATCGGGCCCGCTCTGGCGCTGTCATCAACTGCCTTTGTTCTTCAGCTGCTTATTGAACAAAAAATGCTGAACTCCAATTACGGTCGTACATCCATAGCCGTGTTGTTATTTCAGGATTTGGCTGTTGTACCGCTCCTCGCCCTGGTATCACTGTTAGCAGTAACAGAATTCAGTATCGAAAAAGATATCGGCCTTGCGTTGCTGGAAACCCTGATGATTCTTGCATTGGTCATCATAGGAGGCCGCTACCTGCTGCAACCCATACTGCATCTAATAGCACGCCTGGGATCTCCGGAAATTTTCACAACCTCTGCAGTGTTGCTGGTTCTCGGTACGGCAGTCCTGTTGGCTCAGGTTGGTTTGTCCATGGCCATGGGAGCGTTTGTTGCAGGATTGCTGGTAGCTGACTCGGAGTTTCGCCATCAGGTAGCCGCCGAGATTCAGCCTTTTCGGGGCTTGCTGCTAGGCCTGTTCTTTATGTCAATGGGTATGTCTCTTAATTTGAAAGTTTTCTTTGCCGAACCGCTGAGTTTCATCGGTCTTGTTCTGGTGCTTATGTTTACCAAGGTCACGATTCTGTGGATGTTGCTCCGGTTGTTTGGGCATAAGGGAGGGGTTGCGCAGGCAGTCTCTCTGTTGCTCGCACAAAGTGGAGAATTCGCGCTGATACTTTTTGCACTGGCATTTGATTCCGCTCTACTGAGTGAGGAACTATTTCAACAATTATTGGTAATAGTAGTGCTCAGTATGCTGGCGACTCCACCCCTGGCGCGGCTGGCTCATCGGCTGGCTGTTTCGCGTAGGAGCGAGCAAGTGGAAAGCGAGTTTGAAGAAATGGATGTGGTCTCCAAGGCAATCGTGATTGTGGGGTTCGGCCATGTCGGACGCAAGGTAGGGGAGATTCTTGAAATAAGGAAAGTTCCATATGTAGCTGTCGACAACGACGCCGGGGTCGTCAAGCGGGGACGCAATGCAGGTCGCTCCGTATTTTATGGGGATGCACGGCAACCCGATGTCCTGAGGAGTTTGGGAGTAGGTGAGGCGCGCCTGGTGATAGTCACTGTTGATGATTTTCAGGCAACTGAGCAAGTGGTGTCTTCATTGCACCATAGCTTTCCAAAGATGGAAATCCTGGTGCGTGGGCATGATTTGGAAAATTGCAGGAGTCTCAAGGCACAAGGTGCATGGTTTACTGTTTCAGAGAATCTCGAGGCGAGTACTGCACTTGCCCGGGCGGCGTTGTCACAGGTCAGGGCAAACGATGCGGAAAACGAATTGATTATTGATCAATTTCGTAGAGATTATTATTCAGACCCTAAAAGGGAAAGCTAAAAAAGCATTGGAAATCGGGTGTGAATTTATTGGGCGTCGAGTAACTTTACGGCGCAGACAATCATTATGGGTAAAACAACGATGAGTTGTGTAATATATTTGATGAGATGTGGGTGTCGCAGTATTCTTGTTTTGGAATTTCCTTCTGGAGCAACTATGCTTGACGGTACTTGCGGATAAAAAGAAGTTAATGCTTGAAAATATTCAATGAATTAAAGCGCCGAAAAGTATTCCGTGTGGGCATTGCCTACATGTTTATTGCGTGGTTGGTAGCCCAGGTTTTACAGTTAGTGTTTGAGAGCTTTGGCACACCGGACTGGGCGATAAGAACCGTGCTGGTGCTATTGGCCACCGGCTTTCCCCTTGCCCTCTTTCTTGCCTGGGCATTTGAAATCACATCCGATGGGGTCAAGCGCGAACACCAGTTGGATCGATCGCAGCCCATTACGCCGAAGACAATCAGGAGGCTTAGGGATAATGCACCTTCAGCAGGAAAACTCAATTTATTGATATACAAAAGTCGTTGTAAGGGCTTGGCTAACTGGGATTTGGTGGAGTCGATTCTTGCCAGCAGCATGCGTAATAATCCGGCAAATGATATTACAGGCGTACTGGTTGTTACGGAAACTCACTTTCTCCAGGTATTGGAAGGGCCGTTTGAACCATTGAATGCAACCTTTGAGCGGATCGCCCGCGATATGCGTCATGAAGGGACACAATTGATCAGTTTCACTGCGATTCGGGAGAGACGATTTACGGATTGGGCCATGCATGGTATTGGCCTGTTTGACCTCAACCAGGAATTGAAATCAAGCTTGTGTTTGAAGTTCGGTGAAGAAAACGGAAACGTTCGTTTGCCCAACTCTGCCCATGAAGTAATGGAATTGCTGGACATACTGTTATCTGAAGAGCAACTTGGTAGCGCTGCCGAGAAGTGAAATCCGGAATTATCCTGGCCTGCCTCGCCACTGGAGGCAGGCGAAATCACCCACCAACCTCTTATCATTTGCTTCTAAGACGACCCTGTTGCCACAAAAGAAAAATGGCAGGAATAACAGCCAGGGTTAAAATGGTTGCACTGACCATTCCGCCTACCATTGGGGCTGCAATTCGACGCATGACTTCAGAACCGGTACCACTGCCCAGCATGATGGGTAGCAGGCCCGCAATAATGGCGGCAACGGTCATCATGATGGGACGAACCCGCATCAGGGCACCATCATGGACAGCATTTTTAATGTCTTTTGGCTGTACACCCCTGCCGGCTTTCTCTGCCTTAATCTGATGACTTTTTAGTGCCTGCTTCAGATAAACCAGCATGACCACACCGATTTCCACAGCCACACCGGCCAGGGCAATAAAGCCAACGCCTACTGCAACCGACAGGTTGTAATCAAGAAGGTAAAGTAGCCACAGGCCACCGGTGAGAGCCATGGGTAGCGTGCCGAGGATAATCAGCACTTCAACCACATTCCTGAAGTTGAGGAACAGCAGCAACATGATGGTGATGATGGTAATCGGGATCACGACGGCCAGGTGCTCCTTGGCCCGTTCCATGTACTCATATTGCCCGGACCAGGTAATTGAGTAACCCGCAGGAAGGTCAACCCGATCGGCGACGGCTTTGCGGGCGGCATCGACATAGGTTCCGAGATCCACACCTTCGATATCAATATAAATCCAGCCATTAAGACGTGCATTTTCGCTTTTTATCATCGGGGGGCCGTCTTCTATACGAAGATCGGCAACGGCTTGCAGCGTGATGTGCTGGCCCGCGGGTGTAACGATGGGTAACAGTTTGAGTTGTCCCAGTGAATCGCGCATATTACGTGGGTAGCGCAGGTTGACAGGGTAACGTTCAAGCCCCTCCACCGTTTCGGTTACATTCATGCCACCGATGGCGGTTTTCACCACGTCCTGAACGTCATCGATATTGAGTCCGTAGCGAGAGGCGGCATCACGGTCGATATCGACAGTTACGTAGCGTCCGCCGGCAACCCGCTCGGCATAGGCCGAGGTCGTTCCAGGTACGCCCAGCAACACCTTTTCAATGTCTTTACCAATGGATTCAATAACGCTGAGATCAGCGCCGCCAATCTTGATGCCAACCGGGGTCTTGATACCGGTGGCGAGCATGTCGATGCGTGTCTTTATTGGCCATACCCAGGCATTGGTTACACCCGGCAGTTTCAGGCGCTGGTTTAACTCTTCCTTGATACTATCCATGGTCACACCGGGCCGCCACTCGGATTCGGGTTTCAGTTGTATGACACTTTCGATCATCGTTAGCGGTGCCGGATCAGTCGCGGTTTCAGCCCGGCCGATCTTTCCGAAAACTGATTTCACTTCTGGAACCGAGTAAATGAGTTTATCGGTCTGCTGTAGCAGTTGCTGGGCCTTGCCGATGGATATGCCCGGGAAGGTGGTTGGCATATACATGATGTCGCCTTCATTCAGATCGGGCATGAATTCTGACCCCAGTTTGCTTGCAGGCCACATGCCCACAACAACAAGTACAGCCGATACCATCAGTACTATTACCGGTCGATGTGTCACGGCGTTGATCAATGGCCGGTAGAGCCAGATCATCAGGCGGTTGAGCGGGTTTTTGTGCTCTGGTGTGATCTTTCCGCGAATGAAGTAACCCATCAATACTGGTACGAGGGTAATGGATAAAATCGCAGCACCCGCCATGGAATAGGTCTTGGTAAATGCCAGCGGCGCGAACATCCGGCCTTCCTGGGCCTGCAGGGTAAATACCGGCAAAAAGCTCAGGGTAATAATCAGCAGCGAGAAGAACAGGGGAGGGCCAACCTCAGTGGCTGCCTCTGCTATTACGTCCCAGTGTTTTTTGGGATCATAGTCATCCTGCTCCATTTTCTTATGCACGGTCTCGATCATGACGATGGCAGCGTCGACCATGGCGCCGATTGCGATGGCAATACCGCCAAGCGACATGATGTTGGCATTGAGCCCCTGGAAACGCATGACCAGAAAGGCAATGATGATTCCTATAGGTAAGGAAATGATCACGACCAGTGAAGACCGGAAGTGAAACAGAAACAGGATACAAACAAGCACAACGACCAGGAATTCCTGGATCAGTTTGGTGTTCAAAGTTTCCACAGAGCGGTCGATCAGGGCAGAGCGGTTGTAGGTTTCAATCACTTCTACACCGTCCGGTAGGCTGTCCTGCAACTCGGCAAGCCTTTCTTTAACGCCAGCGATGGTGGTCCGGGCATTCTCACCAAAACGCATCACCACCACGGCACCTACAACTTCACCTTCACCATTCAGCTCTGAAATACCACGTCTGAGTTGCGGGCCCATACGGATGTCCGCGATATCTTTCAGCCTCACCGGTGTGCCTTTGTCGTTCATGCCCAATGGTATTTTTTCGAGATCGGCAATGGATGTCAGGTAGCCGGTTGCCCGGACCATGTACTCGGCTTCCCCCATTTCAACCACGGAGCCACCCACTTCCTGGTTACCGCGTTTGATCGCATTGCGAACCTGGGCCAGCGAAAAGTTGTAGGCCTGCAGTGCGTCCGGGTCAATCACCACCTGGTATTGCTGAACCATACCTCCAATGGTGGCAACCTCGGCGACTCCAGGTACCGTTTGCAATTCAAATCTTAAAAACCAGTCCTGTATGGATCGCAACTGGACAAGGTCATGAGTACCTGTGCGGTCGACCAGTGCATATTCATAAACCCAGCCAACACCGGTCGCATCCGGACCCAACGCCGGTTTGGCGCCAGGCGGCAGGTCTCCGGCCACCTGGTTCAGATATTCCAGTACCCTCGAGCGGGCCCAGTACAGATCAGTGCCGTCCTCGAAGATGACGTAAACAAATGAATCACCAAAAAAGGAATAACCCCGAACTGTGACAGCACCGGGCACCGCCAGCATTGCCGTGGTTAACGGGTAAGTAACCTGGTCTTCAACCACCTGGGGTGCCTGACCCGGGTAGTTGGTCTTGATGATCACCTGGACATCTGACAAATCAGGCAGGGCATCAATGGGTGTGGTGATAATGGCCTGAATGCCGGCCACTACCAGTATCCCTGACATCAACAATACAAGAATGCGGTTGTTTAACGACCACCTGATAATGGCATTGATCACGATGAACTCTCCTCCTGATGGATGCCATGGCCTTCGTCTGAATCTGTTCCGCTGGTTTCAGGTTTATGAATAATGCTGATGACGTAATCACCGACATCTGACTGGCCCAGTGCAAAATGAACACTCTGACCAACCTGGATTGATTCCAGACTTGCGCCAGGTAGTACATCGAATTCCATTGTCATTGCGGCCCAGCCGAGAGTCTCGATGGGTCCGTGAGTGATTCTTACTCGACGGGCTGTCGGATCCACTGCTTCAACAACGCCGCTACCGTAAACAGTCTGATTATCTGCCAGACCGTCATCCGAAAGCTGGCTATCAAGCCGTTGGATACTGCCGGCCAGGCTGGCTTCAGAATCAATCAGGAATTGTGCGGAAGTGACGACTTCATCACCTACCTGAAGACCTGCAACAATTTCGACCCAGCTTCCACTTTCTATTCCACTCACCACTTCATGGACAGTGAATTTACCATTGCCCAGAGCCACCACGACCCGGTCGATATCCTGCCCGCGGATAAGTGCTTCTCTTGGAATGCTCAATGCTCCCGGATGCGACTTGCCGAATATCGTTACACGGGCATACATATTCGGCTTCATGCGTTCGTCCGGGTTATCGAAGCGAAGCCGGACCTGAAGTGTGCGGGTTTTCGGATCCAATACCGGATAAACGTAATCAACCCGGCCGCTGAATACCTCACCCGGCAGGTAATTAAAACGCGCTTCAGCGGATTGTGATTCCATCACCCAGTCAGCTTGCGATTCAAAAACCTCTGCCTGTAACCACACGCTGGAAAGGTCAGCGAGGCTCATGATTTCAGTCGCCGGTTTTACAAAAATACCTTCCTTTACATTAAGGCTGGTCACTGTGCCATCCTGCGGAGCGAGAACCTGGACTGTATTGGTCACTTTTGAGGTCTTCGCCAAACGCCGGATATCATCCTGAACCATGCCGAGCGCCAATAATTTCTCTTCGGCTGCGCCTGACATCCGTGCATCGTTGCGACGTTTGGCCTGGACATATTCTTTTTGCGCATTGACCACTTGCGGTGAATAGAATTCAAACAGCAGTTGTCCCTTTTTGACACGTTCACCCTCGTTTTTAACCAGCAAGCGCTCAATCCAGCCCTCGGTACGCAAATTGATCTGGCTGACGCGGGTTTCATCAAATCCGACATAACCGGTTGCTTCGACTTTGCGCCAGAGTGAGCGCCTCTCCGCCTTGCTGGTGCGTACACCCAGGCTTTGTTCAACGGCGGCACTTATGTGCACCGCATCACTATCTGCACCTTCTTCTGCATAAACCGGTACCAGGTCCATACCCATCGGTGATTTGCCGGGCTTATCCCGCCTGAAAGCGGGGTCCATGGGTGCTACCCAGTAAAGAATTTCAGGTTCTTTTTCTTCTTCGGCGTAAACCGGCACCAGGTCCATTCCCATCGGCGACTTACCAGGCTCATCACGTCGGTAATCCGGATCCATGGGCGCAACCCAGTAAAGGATTTCCTTTTCGGTACTTTGATTGCCCGCGGTCGGTTTGATTATGTTCTGCCCAAACGTTGTGTACTTGCTGATTAGTACTCCGCCAGCAAGGCCGGTTAGCAAGGCAATGGCGAGTGGCAGTATGATTTTACCTGCCATTTTTCTATTCAGGTTCATGACGCTTCTCCCTGGAAGTACAGCAACCGCGCGCGGGTGATGATTTCATCGGCACGCAGGGATGCATGGCTTAATTTGAGTTCGTATTCACCGATCCGGGCGCGCATTAATGTGGTCAGGTCATCGACCGCATCCTGGTAGGCTTCAAACGCTGCTTCAGCATTAAACGCCGCCTGTGGTAACAGGTACTCCTGGTAGAGACCGAGACGTTCCTGTTCACGCGCCAGCGTTGCGGCACTCTCTTCAATTCTGGCCTTCATGGAACGGAAAACATCATCGCTGGCATATTGGGTTGCAGAGGTTTCTGCGATGCTGGATGCCAACACGCGATCCTGGCGGTTTTTTGTAAATAGTGGAATATCCATAGTGACGAATACCGAGAAAAAATCGGTGCGGTCGGTTCCGTTTGGGTTCTGTCCGCCGCGACCGCCATAAGCCAGGTCAACTGCAAACCCAGGTTTATACGCCTGGCGCGCTATTTCCTCGGTGGTTCTGGACTTGGCAATCTCATGTTGCCAGGCCCGTACATGAGGGTGATCAACCAGGTTTGATATAAGTTGCTGTGAAGGCGAGGGCTGCATGATTTGCGGCCAAAGTGGATCAAGTTGACGGTAGGCGTCAGCACCGATTCTTTCCGCCAGCCGTGCCCGAGCCTCCTCTTCCTTTTGCCTGATACGGGTAAGCCTTTCCTCAACCTTGGATAGCTCCAGTTGGGCTTGCACAACATCCTGCTGGTGTGCACGGCCATTGGCGTAGTAGTCACGGGTAATCTCGGCCAGGTCCTTGAATACAATTATTGATTGTTCAAGTATCTTCTGTCGCTCCTGGTGCAGGTATATCCGGGTGTACTCTTCGCGCACGGCCAACCGTATTCGTAGTTCCCGGTCTTCAGCTTCAGCATCGTTGCGTGCAACTGACTCGTTGATGCGTGACTTGCTGAGTGAGCGGGTTTGTCCACGCGGAAACATTTGCCGTACACCGATCACAGCCTGCGTCATGGGTTCCTGACCCAGGTTGAATGAATCAACCGGCAGGTTGGCAAAGCCAAGTTTTAGCTTGGGGTCTGGCAGACTTTCAGCCGCCACTGATAGTTCAGACATCGATTGGCTGCGGGCACCCATGGCCTGCAACGTAGGGTCGTCTCTCAATGCAATCCGGACAGCTTCTTCAACCGTCAGATCAGCAGCAATGACAGGTGCTGCACCTGCAAACAGGAACAGTGTGACCGCAGCTAAGCGGCGAAATGCCTTATCGGCGAGGAACTGGTACATCGTACTCTCCACAACACCACAGGCTTAACCTGTGTGACAAACAACAATCAAAAGATGACCGCTAATACGCAGTCATAATGAAGTTTTGTTCAGACGATTGGAGGGCGGAATGGAGGAGCGGAATGACTGGGGAGTTCGACACCGGAAGATAATCCGGGGGAATAATTAGTGGCCCAACGTGCGCTGAGTTTAAGAATGCTGGGCAATGTTGAAACCGTTGCGTTACAAGACCCGCAATGCATCATACTGTCACATCCTGACTGAGAGTCAGAGTCGTCGGCGTCGTCAGAATCACAGCAATCGTGCGCGCCGGCATCGCTATGTTGCATCTTTTGCGGGGCTTCCTGACCTGATTCCATATCACAGAAACCGGCCTGCAAAGGCTGGATGCTGATCAGTAGAACAAGAATAAAAGTCAGGGTTTTCATACTATTTAAAATATACTACTTGGCCTTTGGAAGTCAAAATTCACAATTGGTTCCGTGCTGATTTCTGGAACTTACGGTCGGTGCAAGTATAGCGTAAGCCCCATTTCAAAGCAGCAACTTACATTATGGTGCTCTTGGTAATGGTCACGATCACCGATGTTACATATACCGGATCTGATTCTGTGAATCAGGACGAAAAGGCAGTCGGTATATTAAAACAATAGGATGCGTTAGAGGATTCAATGGACAAATACGTCATCAATAGGCGTCTTTCATTGCGATCAGGTCGTCCGTAATTATATTTTTACGCCAACCCAGAAAACGGTCGGACAGGGCCTCGTTTTCCGGTAAAAGGATCAGAGCTTCCAATTCACGCCGCGATGCCAGCAGGGCCGGGTCAACCGAAAGTTCTTTTGCTTTTTGCTGTACCAATTGCCGCATGTCGTTCATCAGGCCGCGGTGTGCCGATGTTAGTGAAGCGGGAGAGGGCGCAGTTATGCCTTGTTTGACCACCTGGTCAATGAGATCGATAACGGCCGACCCGTTACGTTGCACTGCTTTTGGATGCCAGACATCCAGTTCGGATAATTCTGCCAGGTTAGCGGGTTGCTTGTTGGCTATAGTCATCAGGGCATTATCTTTAATCACAAAACCACGGGCCAGGTTCCGCTTTTCTGCCTGTTCGTCCCGCCAGGTGGCGAGCGACTGCAGTATGGCCAGGGCGGTACCATCGAGTCGGTTATTACCATTAAATCTTTTCCAGGACTGTGACGCGTCTGCAGGTGTTTTAGCCTTGCTCAACAACCTTGCACAGTCCTCAGCAAGCCAGTTCTCCCGGCCTAACTCTTCAAGGCTTGCCAATAACTGCCTGTACATCATGGGCAGCAGGCATACATCCAGAGCTGCGTATCGTATCTGCGCCGGCCGCAATGGCCTCTTGCACCAGTTTGAGCGTGTTTCACCCTTGTCTATGGTGATACTGAGAAGCCATTCAACCGTCGAGTGGTAGCCCATCTGCAATGACTGGCCGAGCATGGCACAGGCGATCTGCGTGTCAAATAACGGGTCGGGTACGGCGCCTGTTGTGTACAGCAGAACATCAAGGTCCTCGGACGGGGCATGCAGAATTTTTACGATGGCCTGGTTACTGAAAAGAGCCGTCAGCGGTTCAAGAGAACTGGTTTTCAGCGGGTCTACCAACCATACTTTTTTGCCATCCGATAATTGCACGAGTCCAAGGTCAGCGCGCCAGGTTCTCTCTCGGACGAACTCGGTATCAATACCAATGACCTCACACTGTAACCAGTCATTGACCGCTTGCT
>Ga0224504_10000159_pt1 | contig 28896 bp, 27 predicted proteins | sample SF_Oct11_sed_USG_3_FD_170160 | JGI IMG/M metagenome (GOLD analysis project Ga0224504, IMG submission 170160) | Sediment microbial communities from San Francisco Bay, California, United States - SF_Oct11_sed_USGS_24 | ecosystem: Environmental > Aquatic > Marine > Sediment | place: USA...
ATCAATACTTATTTCTGTAAGTACACCAAATCCTTCATTTTTTAACTCATTAGTTGTTAATTCAATTGCTTCATCGAAGCTTATATTTTCTAAAATTTTACTAAAATAATAACTCATATTTTTTTTAGTTCAAATTATAACTCTAAAATCGGTCCATAATTAAACTTAAAAAGTTAATTATTTACCAATTTTTTCTAGTAATGTAAAATCCAAATGTTTACGCTCTAAATCGGTATTTTTCACTTTAATTAAAACGTGATCTCCCAATTGATATAAGTTTTTAGTAGATTGACCAACCAAGGCGTATTGTTTTTCATCGTATAAATAATAATCATCTTTAATATCTCGAATTCTTACCATTCCTTCACATTTATTTTCAATAATTTCTACATAAATACCCCATTCAGTTACTCCAGAAATAACCCCCTCAAACTCCATGTCTTTATGATCTTCCATATATTTAACCTGCATATATTTGATCGAATCACGCTCAGCTTTAGAAGCTAAATACTCTTGTTCTGATGAATGTTTACATTTTTCTTCGAAACCTTCAGGTTTTGGAGATTTTCCACCCTCTAAATAATGTTGTAATAAACGATGTGTCATCACATCAGGATATCTTCGAATTGGAGATGTAAAATGACTATAATAATCAAAAGCCAATCCGTAATGCCCAATATTTTCTGTTGTATAAACAGCTTTACTCATAGATCTAACCGCTAGGGTTTCAATCATATTCGCTTCTCCTTTTCCATGTACATCTTTTAACAATTGATTTAAAGATGTAGAAGTAGATTTCTTATCTTTTGTATCTATCATATTTTTATAACCAAACTTAGTTACAATGGTTTGCAAAGAAGCTAACTTATCTAAATTTGGTTCATCATGCACTCTATAAATAAAAGTGTTTTTGGTAGGAACGCCTTTTTTACTTCCAATAAATTCAGCTACTTTTCTATTTGCTAACAACATAAATTCTTCAATAAGTTTGTTAGCATCTTTAGATTCTTTAAAAAACACGCCTACAGGCTCTGATTTTTCGTTTAAATTAAATTTAACCTCTACTCTATCAAAAGAAATGGCGCCTTGCTGTAAACGTCTCTTTCGAAGTTTTTTGGCAAGTTCATCTAATTTTAAAGTAGCTGTTACAATTTCAGGTTGTACTTCATACCCTTCACCAGTAATTGATACTTCTGAAGAAACCTTATTTGCTTTGGTTTCAATTATCTCCTGGGCTTCTTCATAAGAAAATCGCTTGTCTGAATAAGTGACTGTTCTACCAAACCATTCATTTAAAACATGGCCTTTTTCATTCATTTCAAACACAGCAGAAAAAGTTAACTTTTCTTCATTTGGCCGTAATGAACAAACACCATTAGACAAAATTTCTGGTAACATTGGTACTACTCTATCAACTAAATATACAGAAGTGGCCCTACTATAAGCTTCTTCTTCAATAATAGTATTTTCCTCTACATAATGCGAAACATCGGCAATGTGAATTCCAATTTCGTAATTGCCATTTTCTAAAATTTCAAAAGACAAAGCATCGTCAAAATCTTTTGCATCTTTTGGATCAATGGTAAAGGTTAAATCTGTACGCATATCTCTTCGTTTTGCAATTTCTTCTGCGGTTATATCAAACGAAATATTTTCAGCTTCAGCTTCCACATTTTTAGGAAACTCATAAGGCAACCCATATTCTAATAAAATAGAATGAATTTCAGTTTCGTGATCGCCTGGCACCCCTAAAACAGTTACCACTTCTCCAAACGGATTTTTTGAATTGGCTGGCCAGTCAGTCATTTTAACTAAGACTTTTACACCGTCTTCAGCACCTTTTAATTTATTTTTTGGAATAAAAATATCGGCATACATTTTAACATCATCAGGTACTAAAAATCCAAAGTTTTTATTGAGTTGTAACACCCCAACAAATTCTGTTTTAGCACGCTGAATTATTTCAACAACATCACCTTCTTGTTTACTACTATTTCTACGATTGTAAAGGTATATTTTTACAGTATCTTTATCTAAACCTCTATTTAAATTACGTGCTGGAATGTAAATATCTTTTTCTAATTCTTCACAAATAAAATAAGCATTTCCGTTCGTGGTAGCATCTAATTTTCCAATGAAATATTTATCTAACGGTACTATTTTAAATTTTCCACGATCAACTTCCTCTACTTTTTTTTGACCTTTTAATTCTTCTAATTTTTGTATAATTTGATTGCGACCATTGGCATCAGAAATATCTAATTTTGCCGCAATTTGTTTGTAATTAAAACTATTTTTTGGTTCTTTATTTAATAGTCTTAATAATTTCCTCGTTAAATCCTTAATAACATTCCCTTTCTTTTTATAATTTTTTTTTCTTTTCGACATTCAATTCTATTTAAATTTTACTTCAAAAGTACAACTATTTAATTTTTACAATGTTAATAAAACATTATATAAGTTTGTATTTGTATTTTAACACCACCTAAATAATTATTAGAATGATAACTAAATGGTTTGTAATAATAAATCCTAATTCTGGAAATTGCACCTCACAACAGCAATGGCCACTTATTTCTAATGAGTTAAAAAAAAAACAATTTGATTTTGAATTTTCAATTTCAGCCTATAAAACCCATTCTTTTGAATTAATACAACAGGCCGTATTACAAGGGTATAAAAAGTTTATTTGTATTGGTGGAGATGGTACATTACACAATATTATAAATGGTATATTAAGTTTAAATAGCATAGATATTTCAGAAATAAAAATTGGTGTTATTCCCCTTGGCACTGGAAATGACTGGGTAAAAACGTATAATATTCCTAAAAACTATAAAGAGGCTATAGCTATTATTAAAGCTGAACATACTTGTAAACAAGACATTGGAAAAATTAAATTCACTAATACTAACAAGGTAATTTACTTTAATAATTTAGCAGGCATTGGTTTTGATGCTTATGTTGTTTATAAAGTACATAAATTTAAAAGATTGCGTTCTTTAGCATATTTAACTGGAGCTATTGTGGGTTTAACAAGCTATAAAAAACCAATGTTAGAAATTAAATTTAACCAAACCAATTTAAAATCTAAAACTTTGATGTTACTAATTGGAATTTGTAAATTTTCGGGTGGTGGTATGCAGTTAACTAAAGATCCAAATCCAATGGATGGTTTATTTGATATTTCACTTGTAAATAAATTTACTTTATTAGATATTTTAAAAAATATACCCAACCTATTCAATGGTAAAATTACACATCACACATTGGTAAAAAATTATAACACACAACAAATACAAGTTAATATTTTAAATAACCAACCTACTTATATTCAAGCTGATGGAGAAATAATAGGTTCAAGTAATTTTAAAGTTTCAATACTACCAAGCATGTTGAATTTTATTATTCCCAATAAGTAAAAGTTAAAATTATCTTAACAGAAATGTAACAACTAATCAATATACACGTCTTTTAATTATAGAACACCTTAATTATGAAACGGTTATATTTAATTATTATATTTTTTGTTGTTATATTTTTCACTGGAATATTTTATACAATGAAAAGTATTAATACCTATTTTTCTTCTTTAAACGAAATAGAAACCGTTTCGGTTAATACAACTATTTTAAAACTTAACAGTACTTATGTATTTTAATTTATTTCTTATAAAATTAATTAGCTATTTACTATTCTTACTTGTGTATTTAAACTTTATTAACATATATATATATTATAAAAAAGAATTTTAAAAATTTTAAAAAAACTTTTTTGTTATTATAGTGTGTTAATATGTACAATAACTAATTGATTTTTAATTTTGATATTTCAGTTATTAAAACATATGAACAGTTTATTAATTTTTAAAAGCTTTATAATCAATAAAATTAAATAGGTTATAAACAATTGGTGAAAATACTTATAACATCAATTAATGGGATAATATTTTGCTTTAATAATGTTTATAACTACCTAGAATTATGTTTACAACTTCTTCTGAAAAATAAATAAATAAATTAGGATATTTAATGTGAGTTTTTGCATTAAACTATTGTTTTTAGTTTTCAAAAAAAAGTTATCTTTTTTAAGTATAAACTTATTCACAATATCAATTAATTGTAAAGCAGTTGTAAATCAATTTTTTAAAAAATAGTATTAACAATTACTTTTTTTACTGTTAATAACCGTGAATTTGTACTTTTGTATCCTAATTTATTAACAAATATATTTTTTATGGTAATTGCAATTGGTAATGATCACGCTGGAACTGAATATAAATTCGAAATTATTAAACAATTAGAAGCTAAAGGTATTAAAGTTTTAAACTATGGAACAAATACAAATGATAGTATGGATTATGCAGATGCTATTCATCCAGTAGCAAATGCTGTTGAGAGTGGTGAAGCTACTTTTGGAATTATTATTTGTGGCAGTGGTAATGGTGCTCAAATGACTGCTAATAAGCATCAAGGTGTTAGAGCCGGATTGTGTTGGAATAATGAAATTGTTGAATTAACACGTCAACATAACAATGCAAATGTATTAGCTATACCTGCCCGTTTTGTTTCGCTACAACAAGCTTTAGGCTTTGTAGATATATTTTTAAATACTGAATTTGAAGGGGGACGCCACCAAACTAGAATAGATAAAATACCTTCAGGTTGTTGTTAAACGTATTTAGTTTAAAATAAATGGGGCACAATCATTCTCATAGTCATAATGTATTGTCTGGTAAAAATTTATTAATATCTATTGTATTAAATATTATTATTACAGTAGCTCAATTAATTGGAGGATTTATTTCAGGGAGTTTAGCGTTAATTTCAGATGCTGTTCATAATTTTTCTGATGTTATTTCGTTGGTAATCAGTTACATTGCTAATGTATTATCTCAAAATAAAAAACAAACAAAACTAAATACTTTTGGATATAAACGTGCCGAAATAATTGCTGCTTTTATAAATGCCGCTTCCTTATTAATTGTTGCAGTATTTTTAGCATTTGAAGCAATTCAACGGTTTAATACACCACATGATATAAGAGCAAATTTGGTTATTTGGCTTGCTATTTTAGGAATTTTAGCCAATGGTTTTAGTGTATTACTTTTAAAAAAAGATGCCAATCACAATCTTAATATGAAAACGGCATATTTGCATTTATTAACAGATATGTTAACATCTGTAGCTGTTTTGCTAGGTGGACTATTAATGAAATACTTTCAAATATATTGGATTGATGCTGTTTTAACGTTATTAATTTCTGTTTATCTAATGTTTTTGAGTTGGGATATTTTAATAACATCTTTAAAAATTTTGATGTTGTTTGCACCAAAACATGTGGTAATTGAGGAAGTAGCCAATGAGGTGTTAAAAGTAAAAGAAATTAAAAATATTCACCATGTTCATATTTGGCAATTAAACGATTATGATTGTCATCTAGAAGCGCATATAGAATTTAATAAAGATATTAAACTATCTGATTTTGATGTGATTTGTGAAAAAATTGAAAAAACACTATTAGATAAATTTAAAATAAATCATTGTAATTTTCAACCCGAGTTTAAACGAGATGATTTAAAAGATTTGATAAAACAAGATTAAAAAATGCTTCAAATTACCATCAAAAATTTTTCTGAATTAACAACCAATGAATTATACGAGATTTTACAATTACGAAGCGAAGTTTTTGTAGTTGAACAGGATTGTGTATATCAAGATATTGATTTTAAAGATCAAAAAGCATTGCATGTAATGGGGTGTAAAAACAACAAAATTATAGCTTATACACGTATTTTTAAACCCAACGATTATTTTGAAAAAGCGAGTATTGGTAGGGTAGTAGTTGCTAAAAATGAACGTATTAATAAATATGGATTTCAAATAATGAAAGCTTCTATAAAAACTATTGAAACTTTTTTAAATGAAAATGAAATTAAAATTTCTGCCCAAAAATATTTAAGAAAATTTTACGAATCTTTAGGTTTTAAAATGATTGGAGAAGAATATTTAGAGGATGGAATACCACATATTGGTATGATTAAAATTAATGAATGAGCAATCCAAAAGTAAAAATTAATAAAACAGAAAACCTTTCAAGTAATTGGTATAAATTAGATAAAGTTGATTTTAACTACCAACTAAAGAATGGGCATTGGCAACATCAATCGCGTGAATGTTATGACCGTGGTGATGGTGCAGCAATTTTATTATACAATCCAATTAAAAAAACGGTAATTCTTACCAAACAATTTAGAATGCCTAGTTATTTAAATGGTAATTCTGATGGGATGATGATTGAAGTTTGCGCAGGTTTGTTAGATGATGATGATCCTTTAACTTGTATTAGACAAGAAGCTGAAGAGGAAACCGGCTATGAAATTAAAAACCCTGTAAAAGTGTTTGAAATTTATTCTACACCCGGAGCCGTTACTGAGAAAATTCATTATTTTATAGCAGTATATTCTAATGAAATGAAAATTGGTGAAGGTGGTGGTTTAGAAGAAGAAACGGAAGAAATTGAAGTGTTAGAATTGGATTTTGAAAAAGCATTGTCAATGATATTTACAGGTGAAATATGTGATGCTAAAACTATTATTTTATTGCAATACGCTCAAATTAATAAACTTATATAATAATTACTAAGGTAGTATACTAAATTTATTTCGGCAGCTCCTTAAAAATATCAAGTAACTATTTTTTATACTTTCGCAAACCTTTATTATCTGTTGTTCAGTGTCAAGTATAGACATTGATAATATAACAATGTTATCCTCTATTGGTAATAAATAATGAGGGGTCTTTTTAGTGAAACCAAATCACTTTTAACCAAACTAAAATTAGTTCCATATACCGCAAATCTATAGCACCTTCAAATATTTAAAATGTTGTAGAAAAAGAACTTTAATGTTCTTTTATTTTTTTTGATTTACAACTCTAATTTCTTTGTTTCTGTTACGTATGATTTTTTTATTATAAAAATTAAAAATTATTACCAACCTGAATATTTTGGAGGTTTTATTTCATTTAAATTTAAGTAAACAATCAATTGCCCTCTATGGTGCGTAACGTGGTCTTGCATTAGATTTAGTATTTGTAACTTACTTTTTTTACCCGCAAAAAAATCTACTTCATTAGGTAAATCATCTAGCGAAACATTTTTTATAATATTTGTTACCTTGTCAAAAGCTATTACCATTGCTGCAATAGTTTCTGTTTTTGTTTTTGGTTCAGTTTTATTAGATTTTATATAATTTTTATCCATAAAATAGGTAGAACTTAACCAGATCATATTGTTTTTAATATGAAGTAATTGTTCTTGAAAACTCATTTCGCGTACAGTAGGTTGGTAATTATACTTTTCTTTAGGCATTAATTCAGCCATTTCAATTAAGTAATTTTTAGAGTTTTCCCATTTCAATAAAAATGCAGAAATCACATCGTTTTGAGCATTTAATGGATTTATTGTTAGCATAAAAAGAAGCATTATGATGTTTATTTTTTTCATATAAAATTATTAATTTTCTTCCTTAATTTGTTTAGTTAAATTTTGAACTTCGTTTAATAAAAGGCGAAAAGCAGGTTGCGCCATGCCGCCGTGGTCGTACCCATCTAATTCATAAATTGTTGTGTTTTTATGACCAACAACTTTCATCATTCGCATTAAATAAGCATTTTCTTCATATCTCCCTAAAAGTTCTAATTCTCTATCTCCTGTAATTAATAACAAGGGAGGTGCATCGGGTCTTACATGATATAAAGGTGCTAAATTATCAACAATAGGTTGGGTGCCTGGTATTCCCATTTCTTTTCTAACCGTAAAATGAGTAATTGTGTGACCACTAAATGGAATAAGTCCGGCTATTTTATTAGCATCAATATTGTATGTTTTTAAATACGATTTATCTAAACCAACCATGCTTGCTAAATAACCACCAGCTGAATGTCCTGAAACAAAAATAAGGGATTTGTTACCACCGTATTTTTCAATATTATTAAAAACCCAACTAACAGCCGCGGCCGCATCTTCAATATATTTTGGTGCTTCAACTTTTGGATGTAATCTATAATTTACACCAATAATTGCAACGCCTTGTGCTTTCAATTTTTCTGGGATTTCTTTTTGATAACCGGTTAATCCCCCACCATGAAACCATACAATTGTTGCATAATTTTTAATATTTTTTGGATAATAAATATCCAATACACAACGTTGGTTTATATAATTATAAGACTTGTTAATACTATCACTGTAATAATGAATATTTTCTTTAATTTCATATTTAATCTCTTGTGAATGAAGATGAATTACAAAGAAAAAAGCGATAATTGATATAAAAAATTTGTTCATTATTATAAAATAATTTAGTTAATAGAATTCTATTCAAACGTTAAATATACTCAATACTTTTTTATATTTTAGCCACGAATAAATAAATGTATTTTAAAAAAGATTATGGCAGAAGACAAAGAGAAATCGGCAAAATTAAAAGCATTACAACTTACTTTAGATAAACTAGATAAAGCTTATGGAAAGGGAACTGTGATGAAAATGAGTGATGTTGCAATTGATGATATTGATGCAATTTCAACAGGTTCATTAGGGTTAGATTTAGCTTTAGGTGTTGGAGGATATCCAAGAGGTAGAGTTATTGAAATTTACGGACCAGAATCATCGGGTAAAACAACTTTAACAATACATGCTATTGCTGAAGCTCAAAAAGCTGGTGGTATTGCTGCTTTTATTGATGCTGAACATGCTTTTGATCGTTTTTATGCGCAAAATTTAGGGGTAGATATAGATAATTTGATTATATCGCAACCCGATTATGGTGAACAAGCACTAGAAATTGCAGACAATTTAATTAGCTCTGGAGCTATTGATATTGTAGTTATTGATTCAGTTGCTGCTTTAACACCAAAAAGTGAAATTGAAGGTGAAATGGGTGATTCAAAAATGGGATTACATGCACGTTTAATGTCTCAAGCTTTGCGTAAATTAACAGGAACCATTCATAAAACAAACTGTACAGTAATATTTATCAATCAGTTACGTGATAAAATTGGTGTTATGTTTGGTAGTCCTGAAACAACTACGGGAGGAAATGCTTTGAAGTTTTATTCATCGGTTCGAATTGATATTCGTAGAAGAACGCAAATTAAAGATGGTGATAAAGTTATAGGAAACAGCACCAAAGTAAAAGTGGTAAAAAACAAAGTAGCACCACCATTTGCTATTGCTGAATTTGATATTATGTATGGAAAAGGAATTTCCAAAACAGGTGAAATATTAGATTTAGGTGTTGAATTTGGAATTGTGAAAAAAAGTGGATCTTGGTTTAGCTATGGCGATACTAAGTTAGGGCAAGGGCGTGATGCTGTAAAAGCTTTAATATTAGACAATCCTGAATTGGCCGAAGAATTAGAAGGAAAAATTAAAGAGGCTATTGATAGCCAAGAATAAATAATATTGAGTTTATTAAAAAACGCCTTGGTTTTTAACTAAGGCGTTTTTAGTTTATATGTTAAAAGTAGAAAACATAACATTTGGATATACTTCAACCGAAGTGCTTAAAAATATTAGTTTTAAAGCTAATAAGGGTGATTATATTGCTGTAATTGGTGAAAGTGGTTGTGGTAAAAGTACGTTACTTGAAATTATTTACGGTTTACTCCACATTGAAAAAGGCAGCGTTTATTGGAATGGAAATAAATTATTAGGTCCCAATTTTTATTTAATTCCGGGTGAAGATTTCATGAAATATCTACCTCAAGATTTTGATTTAATGCCATATATTACTGTTGAAGAAAATATAGGTAAAAACATTTCTAGTTTAGATGTAAATAAAGCGCAACGCATAAAGGAGTTGCTAGAGGTGGTAGATATGACCAATTTTTTAAAAACCAAGGTTAAAAACCTTAGTGGTGGTCAAAAACAACGTGTAGCCATTGCAAAAGTAATTGCAAAAGAGCCAGAGATTTTATTATTAGACGAGCCTTTTAGTCATATTGATAATTTTAGAAAAAACAAGCTTAGAAGAAACCTTTTTAAGTATTTAAAAGCTAAAAATATACTGTGTATTGTAGCCACTCACGATACAACTGATGCGCTTTCTTTTGCCGATGAAATATTGGTAATTAGAGATGGAAAAATGATAGCTAAAAACACACCGGAAGCAATGTATAACAATCCTACGAGTGAATACATAGCCTCTTTTTTTAACGAAATAAATGAAATTCCACCAAATATAATTGAGTTGGGTAATAGCATTAAAAAAACTTTATTACTTTACCCAAATAAGATTAAAGTAGTTCACAACTCTAAGTTAAAAGCAACCGTTATTACTTCTTATTTTAAAGGTGAATATTATTTAATTGAAGCTAATTTAAACGGTAAAATTATCTTTTTTGAACATTGTGAATGGTTACAAGAAAATGCTGTAATAAGTTTAGAAGTTAGTTGTTTAAACAGCTAACTTCTAAACAATATTAATTACACGCCTGTAGAGCCAAATCCGCCAGCACCACGTTCGGTTTCACTTAAAACTTCAACAACATCCCAATCTGCTCGTTCATGTTTGGCAATTACCAACTGTGCAATACGTTCGCCATTATTAATTACAAAAGCTTCATTAGATAAGTTTACTAAAATAACACCAATTTCCCCTCGGTAATCAGCATCAACCGTACCTGGTGCATTTAATACGGTAATACCTTTTTTTGCTGCCAAGCCACTTCTAGGACGAACTTGTGCTTCAGCTCCTACAGGTAATGCTATAAATAAACCTGTTTTTACAATAGTACGTTCTAAAGGTTTTAATGTAATTGGTTCGCTAATATTGGCACGTAAATCCATTCCTGCCGAAGCAATGGTTTCATAACTGGGTAATTCGTGTTTTGACTTGTTGATAATTTTAATTTTCATTTTATTGTTTTTGTTTCTATGAAGTTTTTAAAATTTCGTTATTGTAAAATAAGCCCAACTATTTAAACAACTTTCAAACAATTTTAACAGCGTTGTTAAAAGGTTGTGCTACAATAATTGGTTTTTATTAACAGTTATTTATGTATTATTTAATATTGTACAGCCATTTTAAAACAGTTAAAAATTCACTGCGCCAAAAAGCTTCGTTATGTTCGCCTTCTTCCACTATTTTAGAGGTTAAATTTTTAGATTTAAAGCCAGTCTCTAGTAATAATTTTTCAGTATTTAAAGTTCCTTCAACCATTTGTTCCCCCTCTTTTTCACCAACCAATAAAAACATTTTTACATTATTTATATTTCCATGTTGAATGGCGAAATCTACAACTTGATTAGAAAACCAAAACGAAGTTGATAAGGCGCCAATTTTGCCAAAAATATCCGGATATTTTAGTCCGCCATAATAAGAAATAAGGCCTCCTAATGAACTTCCAATTAAACCAGTATATTTTTGTTGTGGTTTTGTTCTGTAAGTTGAGTCAATATAAGGTTTTAAATTGTGTACTATAAAACGTATATATTCGGCACCTTTTCCACCACCATAATTTTTGTTGGGCCAAGGAGTATATTCGTTCATGCGTTCATGTTCACCATTTTCTATTCCAACAACAATAAAGCTTTTGTTTGTATTTTTATATAATTCGTTTAAAGATTCATCTACGTTCCATTCTCCATTATATGATGTTTTAGAATCAAATAAATTTTGGGCGTCGTGCATATAAATTACTGGAAATTTATGAGAAGAAGTTTCATAATTTGGAGGTAAATACACCCAAATTTTATGACTTATAGTATTGAGATTTGGTATTACAAATTGTTTTTCTATAATAGAAACATTTAAAGAAGCTGTAGATTTTTGCGCTTCAATATTTTGCGATAAAAGAAGCGTATTAACAAAAAGAATTAGTAATAAAAAACGAAAGAATTTCATATTATTTTCGTTTTAAAATTAGTGATAATTCCTTTCTTTCATTTAAATAAACAATCAATCCAAATACCAATACAAAGCCTGTTGAAATCCAATAATTTTCTCTGAAATAATTAAAAGAAAGATATGAAATTACAATTGCTACTAGTAAATAACTTAAAGATTTAGTGAGATTATATGGTACTGGGTAGTGTTTTTTCCCAATAAAATAAGAAAGTACCATCATAGTTCCGTAAGCCAATAAAGTAGCCCAGGCAGAAGCTATAAATCCAATTTTTGGAATCAATAAAATATTGACAATTATTGTGATAACTGCACCTATAATTGAAAACAACATGGCATACCTGGTTTTGTCGGTTAGTTTATACCAAATGGCTAAATTGTGATATACGCCTAAAAATAAATTAGCCAACAATACAATAGGTACAATGGCTATGGCTTCCCAATAATTTTGGTTTATAAATGGCTGTTTTAAAAGGTCAATAAAAACAACAATACCTACAAAAACCAACGAGCCAACAATAATAAAATAGTTTAAAATTTTAGCATAGGTTTCTTTGGCATTTTTTTTATCTGAATGATTAAAAAAGAAAGGTTCAGCACCCAAACGAAAAGCCATAATGTATAAATTCATAAAAATAGCGAGCTTGTAACAGGCAGCGTAAATACCCATGGCGTTTTTATCAAGCATTTTCCCTATTAAAATTTTATCTAAATTTTCGTTAATTACATAAGCAACCCCGGCCACAGCAATTGGCCAACTGTACGAGATTAATTTTTTGAATAATGCAGTATTAAAATACCATTTAAATTTAAACAATATTGGAGCAAGCAACAAAAACGAAATAAAGCTTCCAATAATATTTGCTATAAAAATAAAGTTAACAATTTGCGTACTGTTAAAGGCTTCAATAAAAAATGTTGGAATGGTTTTTCCTTCTGTTATGTATTGAGGAATAAACTTTAAAAATAAGACGTTTATAGCAACAATAATTCCAACATTAATTAATTTAATGGCAGTATATTTTATGGGTTTTCCAGCTGCTCGTAAATAAGCAAAAGGAATTACCATTAAAGTATCAATAGCAATAATTATAATAAATAATTTTAATTGTAAAGGATTGTCACCAAAATCGAATAGTTTGATAAAAAAATCAGAAAACATAAATGCACCTACTACAAACAACAAAGTAATTGATAAAATACTTATAAATGCAGTTGAAATGAGGGCATCTTTTTTAGCTTCAGATTTATAAAATCTAAAAAAAGCAGTTTCCATTCCAAAAGTTAACAGTACAGATAATAAGGCTATCCAAATGTAAAAATTGGTGTTTTCGGCATAGTTATTAGCTGGTAAAGCATCAGTATGTACCCTAACTAACAAAAAGTTAATTACACGTGGTAAAACAGCCGCAATTCCATAAATAATAGTGTCTTTTAAAAATCTTTTTAGTGTGCTCAAGTTCGATTTGATAAATAATGCATAAATGTAAAAAATTAATACTATAAGTATTAATTTTATGGTTCATAATATATAAATGAGCATACTTTTATTAAATCATATAGAGAATTGTATCAATATGCATTTGAATACACAGTCTAAATTTTCATGGGAAAATGTAAGTGGGGGTTCAATAAATAATGCGTTTAAGCTTTCAACTCACAATAAATCATTTTTTGTTAAAACCAATTCAGCTACCATTTTTAAAAACGGATTTAAAGAAGAAGTACTGGGTCTTCAATTTTTGAAAGTACAGACTGCTTTGGTACCAAAAATAATAGTTGATGGTACCTTTAATAATTCAATTTATTTGGTTTTGGAATGGATTGAAAATGGAAAAGAAAATACTAAATTTTGGGAAAATTTCGCAGTGCAATTAGCAAACTTACACCGGCAAAAAAATAATGAGTTTGGATTAGAATATGCTAATTATATGGGGCAGCTTCTTCAAAAAAATACTTTTTCAAGTAAATTTTCAGAATTTTTTATCGAATACCGGTTAAAACCTCAAGTAAAGTTGGCGTATAATGTTGGTTTACTGCAAAAAAAACATGTGCATCAATTTGAATGTTTATACAATCATCTATCAAGTATTTTTCCAAACGAAAAACCGTGTGCTGTTCACGGAGATTTATGGAGTGGAAATTATATTTGTGGAATTAATGAAAGAGCTATCTTAATTGACCCCGCAGTATATTATGGTCATAGAGAAGTTGATTTAGCCATGAGCTTGTTATTTGGTGGCTTTTCAACGGTATTCTATAATAAATATCAACAAGTTTTTCCATTGAAAGAAGGATTTATCAGACGTAAAGAATTTTATAATTTATACCCTTTATTAATTCATTTAAATTTGTTTGGTAACGCTTATTTAAATAGAATCAATAACATTATAATTAAATTTTAAGAATTGAATTGATTCAATTTCGTTATTTTTACACCATAAAATTTCTTTTAGAATGAATGAAAATCCTAAAATAGCTGTTTTTGGAGGCGGAAGTTGGGCAACTGCAATTGTTAAAATGTTGTGTGAAAATAAAGATAAGGTTGGGTGGTATATGCGCAATGAAAATGCCATTGAATACATTAAAGAAAACGATCATAACCCTAATTATTTAAGTTCTGCTGAATTTGATGTGAATAAACTGTATTTATCAAGTAATATTAATGAATTGGTAATGTATGCAGATATTTTAATTTTTGCTATTCCATCGGCATTTTTAAAAGCGGAATTAGATAAAATAACCGATAATTATAGTGAAAAAATATTTTTTTCAGCCATTAAAGGAATTGTCCCTGAAAGTGGACTAATTGTAGGAGAATATTTTAATCAAAAAATGTCGGTTCCTCTTGAAAATATAGGAGTAATTACTGGACCTTGTCATGCGGAAGAAGTTGCCATGCAACGATTATCGTATTTAACAATAGCCTGTTTAGATACTGAAAAAGCAGAATTGTTAAGTAATTACATTTCGAGTGTATATATAAAAACTAAAATTTCTGATGACATCATTGGAACAGAGTATGCCGCAATGCTTAAAAATATTTTTGCCATTGCCGCCGGTATTGCACATGGTTTGGGATATGGAGACAATTTTCAGGCAGTTTTAATGTCTAACTCCATTCGTGAAATGAAACGTTTTATTAAAAAACGACATAAAATGAAACGAAACATTAATAATTCAGCTTATTTAGGTGATTTATTAGTTACAGGCTATTCGGTTTTTAGTAGAAACCGCATGTTTGGCAATATGATTGGAAAAGGATATACCGTAAAAAGTGCGATGATGGAAATGAGTATGGTTGCTGAAGGTTATTACGCTTCTAAAAGTGCTTATTTATTGAATGAAAGTAAAAAGGTTGAAACACCAATAATAAATGCTGTTTATAATATTTTATACAAAAATAAAAACCCAAAAAAAATATTCAAAAATCTAACTGAATTGTTAGATTAGTATTGAGTTTAAAGATGTTAAAAATAAAAGTTAAAATAAAAGTCGGTTAAATGCTAAAATTGCTACCTTTGTTTTTTAATCTATTATTTTAACAATGAAAACAGGAACAGTAAAATTTTTTAACGAATCTAAAGGTTTTGGATTTGTAATAGAAAGCGGTTCAAACTCAGAGTACTTTGTACACATTTCAGGACTGATTGATGAAATCAGAGAAGGTGATGAAGTTGAATTTGAACTTAAAGAAGGTAAAAAAGGTTTAAACGCAGTAAATGTGAAAGTAATATAATTATTACTTAAAACTTTTTAAAGTTAAAGCGCATCATATTATATGATGCGCTTTTTTTATGGTGATTTGATACAATGCGCTGACGGATTTGATTGATATATGTCATAAAAAAGAAATTGAATTTTTAATAACTTTGACAATATAATAATTAAGGTAATGCCTAATTTGAAACATTAGAAATGGCTGTAAAAACAGTAATACTATATTCAACAATAGATGGACAAACTTTAAAAATATGCAATGAACTTGTAGCTATTTTTAAAGAAAATAAGCAAACTATTGATTTGTTTTCAATTGATGATTTTAAAGGAGATATATTAAATTACGATAAACTTATTATTGGGTCAAGTATAAGATATGGCGTACATCACCAAAAAATTATTGATTTTATAAATATAAATAAAGATTTATTGAACAATATAAAAACGGCTTTTTTCTCTGTTAATTTAGTGGCTAGAAAACCAGAAAAAAACAAACCATATACCAATCCATACGTGATTAAATTTTTTAAAAAAATTGATTGGAAGCCAACTGTTATTGAAGTTTTTGCCGGAATGTTAGATTATAGAAAGTACAAAACTTTTGATCGAATAATGATTCAATTTATTATGTGGATGACAAAAGGACCTACCGAAAAAAACACAAAAATTGAATATACCAATTGGAAGCAAGTAAAATTATTTGGTGAACAATTATGTAAGTTGTAAACTTATAAATTAAATCAATTATAGAAATATCTTATTGAAGTTATATCTATAAATAGCTTTAAGTGAAATATAAATATGCAACCTTATTTTATGTTAAAACAACAAACAAACAGGTATAGCTGTTGCTTCACTATACAAATACTTTAAAATTCCCGTTTGCTTATTTACTTTGTAAACACTAATGTTGTTACTTTTTTGATTGGCAACTAATAAAAAATTTCCTTTAGGAGCTAAAGTAAAATTGCGAGGCCAATCTCCTTCAACAGAAATTGATTGAATTTTATTAAGGGTGCCGTCTTCAATACTTCTTTTAAAAACAACAATGGTGTTTTCACCTCGGTTAGAACCGTATAAAAATTGTTCGTTGGCAGATAAATGAATATCGGCACAAGCATTAAACTCAATAAAATCTTTACTCAAAGTACTAATAGTTTGAATTTCATGGTATTTATCGGCTCCTTTTTGAAGCACTGTAACAGTTGAATTCAATTCATTAATTACGTAAATAAATGCACTATTTTTTGATATATCAAAATGACGAGGACCTGCTTTAGGAGTCATCATATAATTTTCTTTTAGTACAAATTTATTGTTATTTTCAATATATTGGGCTAAGAAGTCACGCCCTAAATCGGCAATAAACAACTCATTATTTAAAAATTTTGAAGCATGTGCATGAGATTTAATACCAGGTGTATTGTGATTTATTACTTGAAAAGCATTGTTTAAACTTCCATTTTTTTCAATATTATAAATAGCAGTGGTTCCACCGGTATAATTAGAAACAGCAATTTTAGTATTGTTACTATTTATTGAAATATGACAAGGATGAGCTCCATTAGAACTTACCTTATTTAATAATTTAAGTGATCCATTTTTATTAACAGAATAGGCATTAACAACCCCGCTTTTATTGGTATCAAAAGTATTGGTTTCACCTACTGCATATAAATTTTTCCTATCTGAAGAAATGGTTAAAAATGAAAGGTTTTGACCTTCTGCAACCAATTTTTTATTGGTTAACTTACCAGTTTCAGTATTAAAATTGTAATAATAAATACCTTTGCTTTCACTATTTGTGTAGGTACCAATGTACAATGGAATATTTTGTGCAGATAAATAACCACTGCACATAAAAAGAAGTAAAAAGGAAAATTTCATAAGTAAAAAATTATTTTACCAATATACCACGTTTATTTAACATTGGTATCAATTTTAAATTACCATCTTTAATGGTTCCTTTTTCAAATAAATATTTTTTATCAAACATTTGTGATCCTTCAAAAAAAGTAACATTAAAAAAGTTAGAAAGTTTTAAAATACTTTTCTCAAGCAGCTCAACTTTGGCAAATGAGTTTGCGGGTAACTTTTCAATTTTATGACGCATTAGGGAGGTTTCAATCAATGTATCTTCGTCATATCCTTTAGAAACAATTAACACCATTTCTATGTCAACATTTTTATTGTTAATAATATATGCGTTCCAGTCTTCGCACTGAAAATCTTCGTTATATTCTTTAACAACAGCCATAAAGACGTTGTTAACTTCAGGAATTTGAAAGTCTTTTTTCATAATAAAAAAGTTAAAAAAAATTCCGCAAAAAGCGGAATTTTAAAATTATAAAACGGATTTAAATTGCTCTAAGAAACGAACATCGTTTTCATAAAACATTCTAATATCTGGTATTTGATATAATAACATAGCTATACGTTCAATACCCATTCCAAAAGCATAACCTGAATAAATTTCAGGGTCTATATTGGCGTTTTTAAGCACGTTAGGGTCAACCATACCACATCCCATAATTTCTAACCAACCAGTTCCTTTGGTGATTTTATAATCGGTTTCGGTTTCTAATCCCCAATAAATATCTACTTCAGCACTTGGCTCTGTAAATGGGAAATAAGAAGGGCGTAAACGTATTTTAGATTTTCCGAACATTTCTTTAGTGAAATACAACAGGGTTTGCTTTAAATCGGCAAAAGAAACGTCTGTATCAATATACAAACCTTCAACTTGGTGAAAAATACAATGGGCACGAGCAGAAATATCTTCATTTCTAAAAACACGCCCAGGAGAAATTGTTCTAATAGGTGGTTTGTGATTTTCCATATATCGAACTTGTACCGATGAAGTATGTGTTCTTAATAAAATATCTGGATTGGTTTCAATAAAAAAAGTATCCTGCATATCGCGTGCTGGATGGTATTCAGGAAGGTTTAAAGCAGTAAAATTATGCCAGTCATCTTCAATTTCTGGACCTTCTGAAACAGTAAATCCAATGCGTGAGAAAACATCTATTATTTTATTTCTAACCAACGAAATTGGATGACGAGAACCCAGTTCAATAGGTTCTTGAGGTTTTGATAAATCACCATAAATACCGTTTTGTTCTGTGGCATTTTCAAGTGCGTCTTTTAATTGATTAACCTTATCTTGCGCTAAGTTTTTAAGTGTATTTAAAGCCTGTCCAAATTCTTTTCTCTCAGCAGGAGGAACATTTTTAAATTCATTAAAGAAATCGTTAAGCAAACCTTTTTTACTTAAAAATTTAATTCTAAAAGTTTCAATTTCATCCTTGGTCGTTCCATTAAAACTTGAAACCTCACCAATCAATTCTTTTACTTTATCTAACATTGTTCTATAAAATTAGTGAGCAAATTTACACAATTTTATTTTGTTTTTAAGGTCAAGCGAACTAAGGAAATTATATTCTTTTTTTTAACAAATTTTAAGAAATAAGAACAGAGAATACATTGCTTCTAAATTATAAAAAGCGAAAACGTTTTAGTTGACGAAATTATTTTCGTTAAAAGTCGATTCATTTTTGAGAATAATTTAAATATTGAGTATATTTGCTCCGTAAATTATATAAAGCATAATATAACATATCTTTAATTATGGAATCAAAAATCAAAGAGTTTATGGATTTAGTGAAAGTTCGCAACCCTCACGAGTCCGAATTTTTACAAGCAGTACAGGAAGTAGCAGAAACAGTTATTCCTTATATTATTGAAAACGAAATTTATTTTGGTAAAAACATATTACTTAGAATGGTAGAGCCAGAAAGAGTTTTAATGTTTCGCGTACCATGGATTAACGATAGTGGTGAAATAACAGTAAACAGAGGTTTTAGAATTGAAATGAATTCTGCAATTGGACCATATAAAGGTGGATTGCGATTTCATCCAACCGTAAATTTAAGTATTCTAAAATTTTTAGCATTTGAACAGGTTTTTAAAAATGCATTAACAACCTTGCCAATGGGTGGAGGTAAAGGAGGTTCAGATTTTGATCCGAAAGGAAAATCTGATGGTGAAATTATGCGTTTTTGTCAAAGTTTTATGAGTGAATTATTTCGCCATATTGGGGCAAATAGAGATATACCTGCTGGAGATATTGGTGTTGGTGGTCGTGAAATTGGTTACTTGTTTGGTATGTATAAAAAATTACAGAACGAATTCACAGGTGTTTTAACAGGTAAAGGAATGTCTTGGGGAGGTTCATTAATTCGTCCTGAAGCTACGGGTTATGGTACCGTATATTTTGCTCAAAGCATGTTAGAAACAAAAGGCCAGAAATTGGCTGGAAAAACAGTTACTATTTCTGGTTCGGGGAATGTAGCACAATATGCTTGTGAAAAAGCAATACAATTAGGTGCTAAAGTAGTTACTTTATCAGATTCATCAGGATATATTTATGATGAAGAAGGTATTGATGAAGATAAATTAGCTTTTGTTATGAATCTTAAAAATGAACTTAGAGGAAGAATAGAAGCGTATACAATAAAATATCCGAATGCTAAATTTGTGGAAGGAAAACGTCCTTGGGAAGTAAAATGCGAAGTAGCTTTACCATGTGCCACACAAAATGAAGTAAGTGAAAGTGATGCTGAAACTTTATTAAAAAATGGTTGTTTTGTAATTAGTGAAGGTGCTAATATGCCATCACAGCCAAAAGCAGTTGAAGCTTTCCAAAAGGCTAAAATATTATATGCTCCAGGAAAAGCATCAAATGCTGGTGGGGTAGCAACATCAGGTTTAGAAATGAGTCAAAACTCATTACGTATACTTTGGACACGTGAAGAGGTTGATGATAGACTACAAAAAATTATGGATGATATTCATAAATCATGTATGAAATATGGAACCACTAGTGATGGGTATATAGATTACGTTAAAGGAGCTAATATAGCTGGTTTTGTTAAAGTTGCAGATGCCATGTTAGCACAAGGAGTAGTATAGTTTTAAATATTAAATACACTTAAAAAGGGAGGCTTATATTTGGCTTCCCTTTTTTTTATATGTTATTTATAGGTTGAAATAAATAGATTAAATTTATAACCATAATAAACAAAATGAATAATTTTAGAATGAAGAAGAATTTACTGCCTGATTTAAGAACCTATGAATTTGAAGAGGTTGCATTTGACAAGTTAATGCAAAACAGAATTAACAAAGTTTTAATTGTTTGTTCTAACTATGATTTTTATATGCTTGAAGAAGATGGTAGAATTGATGAACGCATTTTTTACGAATACACCTCATTAAATTTAAGATACCCACCAAGTTTTATTCATGCTAACTCTGCTAAACGTGCCGTTAAAATGCTAGAGTCTGATAATATAGATTTGGTAATAACTTGGCTTGATATAGGAAATTATAAAGCATTTGAAACGTCAAAAATAATTAAAGAATCATTTCCTAACGTAACTATTGCTGCTATAAGTCATTATTCGGCAGAATTGAGAAAAAAATTAGAAAAAGAAAATACAGGTATTATTGATTTTGTTTTTCATTGGAGCGGGAATGCAGATATATTTTTAGCCATTATTAAACTTACAGAAGATAGAATAAATGCAGAACATGATATTAATAAAATTGGAGTAAAGGCTATATTATTAGTTGAAGATTCACTCAGGTTTTATTCGAGATATTTACCCGTTATTTATAAAATAATTTTAAAGCAAACAGATGCATTTATGTCTGAAGGCTTAAACGAGCATAGAAGGATGATGTTGATGAGGGGCCGCCCGAAAATTTTGTTGGCAACCAATTTTGAAGAAGGAAAAGACTTATTTGAAAAATATAAAAATAATCTGTTAGGTGTTATTTCTGATGTTTCGTATTTTAAAGGTGGAAAACGCGACGCAAGAGCGGGATTTGAATTGTTAAAATACATAAGAAGTTACAAACGTTATTTTCCTGTTTTAATTCAATCTTCTGATAATAATAATGAGAAATTTGCGCTTGAGTTAAAAGGAAAGTTTTTATATAAACATTCAGAAACTTTAGAAGAAGAAATTAAAAATTATATCAATCAATATTTTTCATTTGGAAATTTTGAATTTTGGGATCCCATTAAAATGGAGGTACTTGCTTCAGCAAAAGATCTTACTGAATTTCAAAAAGCATTGTATACTGTTTCAGATGAATCAATTATGTACCATGCCAAACGAAGTGAGTATTCTAAATGGTTAAAATCTAGGGCGCTTTTTCCATTGGCTAATTTATTTAATAATATTGAATATGAAGACTTTGAAGATGTTGAAGAAGCGAGATCGTTTTTAATAAACGCTATAAAAGTTTATAGAGTTTATAGATCCAGAGGGGTTATTTCAAAATTTAATAAAAATAAATATGATGAATATTTAGGATTTGCTCGTATTGGAGATGGGGCACTTGGAGGAAAAGGAAGAGGTTTGGCATTTATTGATTCATTTTTAAAACGTAATAAATTATTTAAAAAATTTGATAATGTTTTAATATCTATACCTAGGACAGTTGTTTTGAGTACCGAGGTTTTTGATGAATTTATGGAAGAAAACAAGCTTATTAGGTTTGTTGCTAATTGTGATAACGATGATGAAATTTTAAATAAATTTATATCTAAACCGCTCCCAGAATGGGTTATCGAAGATATTAAAGCTTTTTTAATAGTTAATAGTGGACCACTTGCAGTTCGTTCGTCAAGTGTTTTAGAAGATTCACATTACCAACCTTTTGCGGGTGTTTTTGCAACCTATATGTTGCCTAATACAGAACCTGATAAAATGTTGGAAATGGTTGGAAATGCAATTAAATCTGTAATGGCTTCTGCTTTTTTTGTTAATAGTAAAACATATTTAAAGGCTACTTCTCATACAATAGAAGAAAGTAAAATGGCTGTAATTTTACAAGAAGTTATTGGGAAACAATATGAAGATGTGTATTATCCAAATATTTCTGGGGTGGCAAGGTCTATTAATTTTTATCCAATAGGAAGTGAATTACCACAGGAGGGAATTGCAAATATAGCCTTGGGATTAGGAGAAATGGTAGTAGGCGGTGGACAGGTATTGCGTTTTTCACCTTTTCACCCTAAAAAGGTTCTACAACTCTCATCACCAGGATCTACCCAAAGAGACACCCAACAATATTTTTATGGTTTAGATATCAATCCTGAGAGTTATGCTGCTTCCACAAATCAATCAATAAATAAAAAGAAAATCTCCATTAGAAAAGCGGAAAAGCATGGATCGTTAAAATTTGTAGCCTCTACATACGATTTACAAAATAATACCATTAGACCTGGTGTTATGCATAAAGGTATTCGTGTTATATCATTTGATAATATATTGAAATATAATACTTTTCCTTTACCTGAAATATTACAGGATTTATTAAAAATTGGTCAGCGAGAAATGCGTAATCCAATAGAAATTGAATTTGCTATAAATCTTGATGTTCCTGAAGGAAATCGTAAAGAATTTAGCTTTTTGCAAATTAGACCAATAGTTGAAAGTATAGAAACAGTTGGTGAATTACCTGAAAATATTGATAATTCTGAGGCTATAATTTATAGTGAATCGGCTTTAGGAAATGGAAAATATGAGGATTTGTACGATATTGTATATGTAAAGCCAGAAACATTTAACTCTTCAAATACTAGAGAAATAGCCGCCGCAGTTGAGCAAATAAATAATAAATTCACAGCACTAGATAAAAATTATATTTTAATAGGTCCTGGTAGATGGGGATCAAGTGATCCTTGGTTGGGTATACCTGTTGTTTGGTCACAAATTTCAGCGGCTAAAATAATTGTAGAATCAGGCTTAAATCATTTCAGAATTGATCCAAGTCAGGGAACTCACTTTTTTCAAAATTTAACCTCATTTAAGGTGGGTTACTTAACAATAAACCCATTTATAAACGATGGTTTATTTGATGTAGATTTTTTAAATAAGCAAAACGCTGTGTACGAAGATACATATATACGTCACATAAGTTTTAAAAAGCCATTATTGGCTATAATTGATGGTAAAAAAAATAAAGCAGCTATATTTAAAGAAGGGTTTACTTTGGAAAAAGTAAACTCAATAGAAGCTGATAATAATGAATTGCCTCCTGAGGGATTTATGTAATAAATAAAATACAGCTATTAAACAAGGTTAATAATTTAGATTTAACAATATAACGTGAAATAATTGTTAATTATGAAAAAAGAGCAAGTCTTTTTAATTGAAATAAATTTAATATCAGTAATTTTGTTTTCTGATTTAATTAATAATCAAACATAATACATACCGCAATGAATGTAAAAGAAATATTAACAAATTTAGAGACAAAACATCCTGGAGAGAAGGAATATTTACAAGCTGTTCATGAAGTTTTAGAATCAATTGAAACTATTTACAACGAAAATCCACAATATGAATCTGCTAAAATTATAGAGCGTTTGGTTGAGCCCGATCGAATTATAACTTTTAGAATTTCCTGGGTTGATGATGCAGGTGTTGTTCAGGTAAATTTAGGTCATAGAGTACAATTTAATAATGCTATTGGTCCATACAAAGGAGGGATTCGTTTACACCCAAGTGTGAATTTAAGTATTTTAAAATTTTTAGGATTTGAACAAATATTTAAAAATGCATTGACTACTTTACCAATGGGAGGAGGAAAAGGAGGATCAGATTTTAATCCAAAAGGAAAATCAGATGCTGAAATTATGCGTTTTTGTCAAGCTTTTATGCTTGAATTATGGCGAGTAATTGGCCCAAGTACTGATGTACCTGCAGGAGATATTGGTACTGGTGGTAGAGAGATTGGATTTATGTATGGAATGTACAAGAAATTACAACAAGAAAACGCAGGGGTATTTACTGGTAAAGGCCTAAATTGGGGTGGAAGCTTAATTAGACCAGAAGCAACCGGTTTTGGAGGAACGTATTTCACAAAAGAAATGTTAGAAACCAAAAACGATAGTTTTGAAGGTAAAACTGTAGCGCTTTCAGGTTTTGGAAATGTAACCTGGGGTAGTGCGCTAAAAATTACAGAATTAGGCGGTAAAGTTGTTACAATTTCAGGTCCTGATGGTTATATATATGATGAAAAAGGGTTGGATGAAGATAAAATTGATTATTTATTAGCTTTAAGAGCGTCAAATAACGACATAGTTTCTCCTTATATTGAAGAGTTTCCTGAAGCCAAATTTTATCCAGGAGAAAAACCTTGGGGTGTTAAATGTGATATTGCAATGCCTTGCGCCATTCAAAATGAATTAAATGAAGAAGATGCTATAAAATTGGTTGCAAATGGAACCAAGTATGTAGCGGAGGTTTCAAATATGGGTTGTACACCAGGGGCTATTGATGTATTTCATAAGGCAAAAATATTATACGCACCAGGAAAAGCTGTAAATGCAGGTGGGGTAGCAGTTTCAGGATTAGAAATGTCACAAAACGCCATGAAAATTAACTGGACCAAAAAAGAGGTTGATGATAAATTATACCAAATTATGAATTCCATACATACTTCTTGTATTACTTATGGAACACAAGACGATGGTTATATTAATTACGTAAAAGGTGCAAATATTGCTGGGTTTATTAAAGTAGCCGATGCAATGTTAGATCTTGGGGTTGTTTAAAAAAACAATAATTTTAAACATAAAAAAGGCTGATGTTTTTTAACATCAGCCTTTTTTTATGAGAACATATTTGGGTATTACATTCCAATTAAACTCATTGCTTTTTTAAGTAATTCTGGGTTGTTTTTAATGAAATCCATTACCTTTTTAGTAAGCTCAGGATTGTCTAAAATATACTTCATAATTTTATTTTTAGAAGTAGGATTTTTACTAATTACCTTAACCATTTCTTTTGCGGTATCAGGATTGTTTTTTAAATAATCAATCGCTTTGCCCTGCATTTCAGTATTCTTCATTAATAGTTCTTTAACTTTTATTTGTGCTTCGGGAGAGTCAAATAAAGCTTGCATTTGAGTGGTTTTTACATCAGTTGAAGTAGATACTTTAATACCTTTTACATTTGGAATTGTTTGTGCCGATATTGAGTTTGAAAAGCCAAAAAAACAAATTATGGCCATTAGAAATAGTGCATTTTTCATAAAAAATAATTTTTAAATTAAAAGATATTAAAATTACCTTTTTTTTATTAAAATTATCTTTTTTTATAAAAAAATTGTATGAATAAATATTTTTATGACTGTTAAACCTGTATTTGATTTATATTTGAATAATGACCGAAATAAATACAAACCGTAAAATAATTCATGTAGATATGGATGCGTTTTATGCTTCTGTAGAACAATTAGATGACCCAGCATTAAGAGGGAAGCCTATAGCGGTTGGAGGAGGAGTAGAGCGAGGTGTAATTGCTGCAGCCAGTTATGAAGCTAGGGAATTTGGCATTCGTTCGGCTATGAGTGGTGTAATAGCACGTAAAAATTGCCCTAATTTAATTTTTGTAAAACCGAGGTTTGATCGCTACAAAGAAATTTCAAACAAAATTAGAGCCATTTTTTTTGAATATACAGATTTGGTGGAGCCACTGTCTCTAGATGAAGCCTATTTAGACGTAACACATAACAAAAAAGGAAACCCTTCGGCAAGTCTAATAGCCAAAGAAATTAGACAACGCATTTTTGATGAATTGAATTTGAATGCTTCAGCAGGTATTTCAAATAGTAAATTTGTTGCTAAAATAGCTTCAGATATAAACAAACCTAACGGACAAAAAACAATTAAACCCGAAGAAGTTATTCTATTTTTAGAAGAACTACCCATCAATAAATTTTTTGGAATAGGAAAAGTTACTACAGCTAAAATGTACAACCTTGGAATTTTTAATGGGAAGGATTTAAAAGCTAAAAGCGAAGCGTTTTTAACTGAGCACTTCAAAAATTCAGGAAAACATTATTTTAAAATAGTTAGAGGAATTCACAATAATGTAGTAAAACCAAACAGAGCACGAAAATCGGTTGCGGCAGAACATACTTTTATGACCAATTTGACTTCTGAAATTTATATGATGGAAAAATTGGAGAAAATTTCAGTTGAATTAGAGCGGCGTTTAACAAAATCTAAAGTATCGGGAAAAACAATTACATTGAAAATAAAGTACAGCGATTTTACCACTCAAACACGTAGTAAAACGCTGCCATATTTTGTAAAGGAAAAAGGTGTTTTACTGGAAACTGTAAAAGAATTACTATTTCAGGATAAAGTATTGAACTCAGTTAGGTTGTTAGGAATTTCAATGTCTAATTTAAATATTCATTCAAAACAACAACCAGAAGAACCGATTAACGTACAATTGAAATTTGACTTTTAATTATAAGCCTTGTTTCAATTTCTTATCAAAAAATGTAACAGTATCCATAGACGATTAATTAAGTTTAGGTGATAAATATTGTTACTGTAAACATTTATGAAAGCCACCACGTATCAACAGGGTAATTTTCACCATTCAAAACAATAGCTTCACCAATTTTTGGAGTTGCAATTTCAATATTACACTCATTAGCCTTTGCGGAAGCACGCATAATTGGGTCGTCCCAGCTATGAAGCGCTAGTTTAAACGAGCCCCAGTGTATAGGCATTGTTAACTTACTTTGAACATCAATACTCGCTTGTATGGTTTGTTCTGGTGTCATATGAATTTGAGACCATTGTTGGTTGTATTGTCCGCATTCAACCATAGCAAAATCAAATGGTCCATATTTTTTTCCAATTTCTTTAAAGTGTTTTCCGTAACCACTATCTCCACCAAAAAAGATATTTGAATGGTCTGATTTTAACACCCAAGAAAACCATAAAGTACTGTTTCTGTTGGTTAGGCCTCTTCCTGAAAAATGACGTGCAGGAGTTGAAATAAACTCAACGCCTTTGTAATTGATGCTTTCCCACCAATCAAATTCTGTAATTTTATCTGCGTCAACTCCCCAGGATATTAAATGTGCTTTAATACCTAAAGGAACATAAAATTCACTTACCCTATTTTTTAATTTTAATATAGAGCCATAATCCAAATGATCGTAATGGTCGTGTGAAATTAGCACCACATCAATTTGTGGCAACGAATCTATGGCAATAGGTAATTCTTTCTGAAACCGCCTAGAACCAAGAAAAGGATGAGGAGCTGCAACTTCTCCTAACATTGGATCGATAAAAATATTAAGGCCTTTCATTTCTACAAAACCCGCAGAATGTCCAAACCAAGTAATTCTTGGTTGAAGTGGTTGGTTGTCAAAATAATTTTTTGAAAGATTTTCCATGGGTAATGCTACTGAAGGTATTTTGTTATTTCCGTCAGTAAAAAATTTAGGAATGGTGCTCCATTTAAACCCTGTATTTTGCAGTGTTATTTCTGCATTTTTAAATGCGCCATTAAAAAAGTTTGGTGATTTTTTAATCCGATCTAAACTCTTATCTTTTGATCTAGCACCAAACTGCGGACTCACATTTACAAAAGTAACCCCTACAATTGTTATGATGCCAACAGCTGATAATATTGTAATCATAAATCTTTTTAGTATTTTTAATAACCGTTTAATCATTTTTTACTTCTTGTAGTTTTTTTGTGATTTTTAGCACCATTTTTTTAGGGCTAAAAGGAATACTCCATATCATTATTTTTTGCATTGTGGTTAATCCTGAAATGACATCTAATTTACCTTTTAACATGCCATTATACCCTTCTAATGCAACTTGATAAGCAGAGGCTGTTTTTTTAAACATTTCAGTTTTATCCATACCCGAAATCTTTCCAAATTCTGTTGCCGTGGCGCCAGGCATTAAATTGGTCACAGTAATATTTGTATCATATAATTCTGCAGCAATTGCATTGCTAAAAGAAGAGGCATAGGCTTTTGTGGCAAAATATACGGCTTGTAAAGGACCGGGCATTAAGCTTGCTGTTGAAGATACATTTAATATTTTTCCATTATTACGTTTTACAAAATCAGGTAAGAAAAGCCTTGTTAAAGTTGTTAGTGCAATTATGTTTAAATTAATCATTGCTACATCATCTTCTAATGATCGTTCGTAAAATTTTCCAAGTCCACCAAAACCAGCGTTGTTAATTAAATAATCAATTTTAAGGTCAATTTTTTTTATTGTTTGATATATTTCAAGGGTCGCATTTGAATTGGTTAGATCGCTACTAATTACAATAACTTTAACTGAATATTGTTGTTCTATTTCTTTTTTTAGTTGTAATAATTTGTCTTCACTTCGAGCTACAATTACCAAATCCCCA
>Ga0224504_10000160_pt1 | contig 28883 bp, 23 predicted proteins | sample SF_Oct11_sed_USG_3_FD_170160 | JGI IMG/M metagenome (GOLD analysis project Ga0224504, IMG submission 170160) | Sediment microbial communities from San Francisco Bay, California, United States - SF_Oct11_sed_USGS_24 | ecosystem: Environmental > Aquatic > Marine > Sediment | place: USA...
AGGGTTCCGGAAGATCAATCTCCAAACTGACTTCACCCTGGACTAGGAATGTCTTTGGCGATGCTCCAGACACTCTGACCACAATACCTGACTCGGCAAAGTCCACAGAAACACCTTTCCAGGAACTTGCTTTTGCTTCGCCAGTGGGTGTAGTTTGGGGTAAGATCACGAGCTTCACTGATACTCGGTCTTTCTGGCGAGAGTCACGCTTTCCTTCGTCCATTCCCTTTTCGCCACGTTTCTCCGCGGTATTCCCCGACCGCTCTTGGTAGTACTCCACCAATACCTTCTTAACGGTGGGATGTTCTTTGACCACCTTTCTCATGCTGGTGTAACTGAGTTCGACTATGACACTTGTATCCACGGCCGCCACCGAACCCGATCGCGGCTTGCCGGTCAAGAAGGACATTTCACCAAAAAACTGGCTTGCCCCTAAGACAGCAAGCTCCAGTTCTTCACCGTGATTATCTCTTGTGAACACCCGAATCTTACCGTCCAATATAACGTAGATCGAGCGTCCCGGATCTTCTTCACGGATGATTATCTCCCCAGCATTGAATACGTGGAGGGTCGCAGCATCGGCGAGTTTTTTCCTCTCATCGCCATCCAAAGGTGAGAAAAAAGGAATTGCAGCAACTGCTTCCTGAAGTCGTTGAGACCAAGGTATGCTTTGCTCTGCTGCTGCTTCCTTTGTCTCTTCAGCAACATGGAAATCCAAGTCGTCGCCTGCAGTTGCCAGGATTTGTACGGTCTCAAACAGTTGCTTACTTTTTCCCGAGATTTCCTTCTCTACGTAGCGAAAACTGACTCCACCGACTTCGAAGATATCTCCTGAGCTGAGAGCCACTCTTTCTACACGTTGCCCGCCGAAAATGATACCATTGGCGCTTCCCAAATCCTCCACCACCCATTTTCCATCGGCGATGACTAATCTGGCATGATTGCGCGAAGTCATGGGATCTGGCAGGGTGATAGTATTGTCCGCAGCCCGGCCAATGGTGGTTGGTCCCAACAACGGATAGATGGTCTTCTGCATGGATCCTATTTCAAAGGCCAGGTAACACTGCTTCATGGACACGGTCCTATACGGCTGCTGCGAAGATATGGCTGTGCCTGCTGCAGGCGGCCATCCACTCTGTACCGAATGCCAGTCTGCTGTTTTCTTTCAGGTTTAAAGGACTATGCATATTTCTTGCCAAATTTTGCGGAAGTCAATGAGGATGGCGACTAGATTTAAGGGTGAATGTCATTCTGAGCCCTTCGGCAAGCTCAGGATAAACTCCGCGAAGGATCTCCTGCAAACCATATGGACATGAGATTCGTCGTCGTCGCACTCCTTAGAATGACATCCATTTGTATAATTTCCGGATAGAAATTCGTTAGGTCTTTGTAGAATCAGAATAATTCATGTTATATTTGGCACGGCCTTTGGACTGATATGGCGAATTGAGTTATGAGACGGTAGCTGGAGCTCCACAGAGGAATCTATGCCGAAGAAAATGGGAAGAAACGACCCTTGCCCTTGTGGAAGTGGGCTGAAATACAAGAAATGTTGCTTGGGGAAGAGTAAGATCCAGCATCAAAGCGTAAAAAAAATATACGCCCAGAAATACAATATTAGGCTCAAAGAAAAAGGAGAAATTCAAAAGATAAAACGGGCTGGTCGATTAGTCCTTAAGACCCTTGATTTGGTGGAAACACAGATCAAACCAGGCATCAAAACTGATGAGATCAACACCCTCGTTCATGAATTTACCATCAAAAATGGTGCTATCCCCGCACCGCTGAACTATAGGGGCTTTCCCAAATCTGTTTGTGTTTCCGTAAATGAAGAAATATGTCATGGGATCCCGGGAGAAAGAATATTGCAGGACGGAGACATAGCAAATGTGGATGTGACTTCCATCTTGGACGGATACTATGCCGATGTCAATAAGACCTTTTTTGTTGGCAGCCCCAGTCCAGAGGCCAGGAAAATAGTTAAGGTGGCCCGTGAGAGTCTCAAAGTGGCTTTGGCCATGGTGGGACCTGGAAATACAGTAGGGGATATTGGCTGGGCCATTCAAAAATATGCTGAAGGGGAAGGTTGTTCGGTGGTGGAGGAATTTACCGGTCATGGAATAGGTTTTACTTTTCATGAACCCCCGCAGGTGCCACATTTCGGCAGAAAGGGGGAAGGCATTCGCTTGGTTCCTGGGATGGTCTTCACTGTTGAGCCCATGGTTAATCTGGGAAGCAAGGAGCTCCTTATTTTGGCTGACAACTGGACGGCGGTAACGAAAGACGGATCGCTTTCTGCCCAGTTTGAGCAAACTGTACTTGTTACCGACAATGGTTACGAAAGTTTGACGCCGTTCGATTTATAGCCCTTGTCCTGTCTGCCCATTCGTAAGATCAACAACCACCAGAAGTCCGCAATTCGATAAACGCCTATTCCTTTGGCTCCACCTACTGCAGATAACAGTGTTCGATATATGCCTTTACTAACCACGGAGACACGGAGGAGTGCTTAGCACTCAAATTCGAAATACGAAACCCGAAGCACGAAACAAATACAAAATCCGAATTCTCAAATGTTCAAAACGTAACTTCTCGAAAAGACTTGTCTGGTGTTTCGGTCATTTGGATTTTGGTAATTCGAATTTGTTTCGGATTTCGATATTCGGATTTCGGATTTAAATCAGACCTGTGCCTCTGTGGTAAATCTCCAATCAGGCCTCCTTGGGCCGTCATAATGGGGAGCAAGGTAACTAATCGTTTCCAAAATTGAGCCTGATGTTTTCAGAGTCCCAAGCAACGAGGTGAACGGTAATGCCCAACATGATACCGGATGCAGAAACATACTTTCGAGGTTTCATCCCACCCAGAGACGAATTGCTTATCGAACTCGAACAAGAGGCGCAACAGGAGCACATTCCCATAATTGGTCCTGTAGTGGGTGAGTTCCTATACATCCTTGCTAAAGCCATGAATTGCAAGGCTATCCTGGAGCTGGGAACGGCCACAGGATATTCGGCCATCTACCTGGCTCGAGGAATCAGTAATCCGGGGGGAATACTGACTACCATTGAACGTGATGAGGCCATGGCAGCCAGAGCCAGAGAAAACGTTTCCAGGGCTGGGCTTGCGGATCGGGTTGAGGTCAGGGTGGGGGAGGTCTCGGAAGTTTTAGAGACACTAGAGGGTCCCTATGATCTAATCTTCATGGATATTGAAAAGGCAGATTACCAGAAAGCTTTATCGGGGTGCCATTCACTGCTCAGACTGGGCGGTCTTCTAGTTGTAGACAACGTTGCCTTCTTGGGAGCCAGTGAGTTCAACCAAACAATTTTCGCCGACAATCATTGGCGCTGCGTGCATTTGTACTCCCTTCTGCCCAACCATTCACCAGAAAAAGACGGACTAACGTTGGCTGTTCGGATTGAGTGACCATAACCCGCTGGTGGTCACAGTGAAAAGTATTCCTATCACAAGAGTAGTTTTATGTTGACACTGTCACTGGATCGGTCTTAAGCTAATATTAGACTGTCTTTTTTGACCACCGCCAGCTTGTTGGAGATTCGCAAATGTTATGCAAAATGGGCCCATAGCGCTTCCAACAGAGCACCATCTGATCTGTTGGAAGCTAAAGTTATCAGACACTTGGAGCTGGAATGCTTGCTTAAGCCTCAGGTAAAGTAGCCTCACCACCACCCTCTACTCCCCGCGCTCCATGCCGCCCCTGGTCACCTCGGAATCCTGAGAAATACATCTTCCTTCACTTATTTCTCCCTTTAGTTTTTGGCACTGGTTGAGCCACCACCACCGTACGACCAAACTTGATGGCCTGGAAAGAGGCTGCCAAGGAGGTTACAATTTTTCTAGCCTCCATTATTCATGAATCCATTGCGATTCATGAATAATCCGGGCGAGCCCGGTCTGTTGAGGTGGGAAAGATTTTTTGAGACTTAACAATTGACTCAGCAAATTTTTGCTCTTGGGGAATGTCCTGCTTTGACTTGAGGACAGAGAGGGGGGATCATGTTTATCCAACAGACAGATCTATTTCGAGGAATGGATAAGGATTTCGTCAAAGAAACATATGACCTCACAGTAAAGCAATCTCTTGAAGAAGGAGAAGTTCTCTTTAGTGAAGGGGATCAGGCCAGCCATTTCTATATCTTACTAAAAGGACGCATTAGGCTGGGCACTCGAGATACTGGGCAGGTGGTTCACACAGTCAGTCGTGCAGGCGAGGCTTTCGGCTGGTCCAGCCTTGTCGGTCGTGATTTTTACTCCGCCTCCGCAGAGTGCGTACAACCCACAAAGCTGCTCAAGATAGATAGAGAGGATTTCCAGGAGATCTTAAAAAAGGATCCAATCAATGGTCTTTCTTTCTTTAGACGACTGGCAGGGGCTCTTGGCGAGAGGCTGATCGATAGCTATGGTTCGCTCGGCTTAGCGCAGACCAGCGAGGAGCACCGTACCTATGGAAGTTCCTTGACCTTGCAACAATCTGGCAGCGAAATCCCCTAAAGGGGCATGACCGTCCACAAAAAAAGGGACTTGGCATCGTTAGCCAAGTCCCCCAAACAGGTAGATAAATTGTGGTGCCGAGGCCCAGAATCGAACTGGGGACACGAGGATTTTCAGTCCACTGCTCTACCGACTGAGCTACCTCGGCACGATTGATTGTATATGGGGTAGAGGATTGTGCAGCGGCTATGGTACTAGGTTGGTACTTTGTAAGTACTTGATATTACTATATCTGACCTTAGCGCTTTCCACCGCAAGTCTTATACGCCCCACTCGTAATTTTGTCAAGGAAAAAAGGATTATCTCAGAACGCAGAGCAGGTATGCTATTTTTCTAGCCCGGATATTTTATTTATTGCTGTCGCGAGACCATAAAGATGGGCGTGCCACCTGGCAACCGCAGGGTGTTGGTTCTGAGGCGTACCTGAACGGTACGTCGCAGGGGCCGCCTGTCCTGAGCGAAGTCGAAGGAACACCCGAGGACGCCAGGCTTCCGGCTCGTAGAGCCTACAGCTCGGAGAGAAGGACGGCCATATCCGTGGTCGCAGCAAGTAATTCATGAAATATCCGGGCTAAAATCTGGCGGTTTTCTCTATGGTCAAAGGTGGGCTACGAGAGGAAAAAACTCGCTGAATTGAAGCGCCCTGCAGTCCCGCCAAGGCGGGACAGGGAATCTTCGAAATGTAAGGAAGTGATTCCATTTTATTGTAGTTCGCTCGCTAACCCCGCAGCAAGCTGCGGGGAATGCGCTCGCTGTAGCATTTTCAGGTACATTCATACCGCAGTTTGTTCTTCCCCGGCTGATATTCTTTCACTATCTTTTCTGTCTAGTCGTCCTCCAAATCCAATTCCAGATCATCGACAGCCCCTTTTTTCTTGCCACCCTCCTCAGAATCAAGGTGACCTTCGAGTTCCTTGGCAAGTGCGGAGAGGTCATCTTCGTTGAGGTCCAGTCCAAGAGCATCTCCTTGATCAGCCGATGCAGGCTCCGAAGTCAAAACCTCTTCGAGATCGGCAAAATCGTCGGCTGAAGACTCATCCTCCTCAAATTCCAGCCCCAAAAATCCATCATCTTCTTCAGCCGGGCCCGCATCCTCACCGCTCAACTCCGCGAGATCACCCAGTTGCAACTCTTCGACTGCCGCATCTCCCAAGGCCGACGCCTCGATGGTCTCCAGGTCGTCCAAGGGAATCTCACTCAGACTTAGTTCATCAGAAGAGCCTGCGCCGGTTGCTCCCGCCTCCTCTAGCATATCGATAGATCCCTCTGGGGCAAGGGGCTCACCCATATCCAATCCCCCCAACTCTATCTCAGTCTCTTGAGTAAAGCTGAGATCTTGTTGGACACCACCGCCTTGCATCTCCCCTACCAAACTGCCGAGGAGAAAAGGCACTTCTGGCCTGAAATCCATTAAATTAAGTTCATTTCGATCCGCCGAAAGGTCTCTGCTGCATTTCATACAGTTATCCAGGTGATCAAAACTGACATTGCCGCACTTAGGGCATTTCATGGCACCCTCCTTATACATCCCCCCCCACCTGCCGGGGAACAACGGCTTGGTGGAGTGGGAGTATGTTTTTTCTCAGCCTTTGTGAGGCAGTATAGCCGAAGCGGACCACAGGTCAAGGTAAAAGACCCAAGTCACCCAGCTCGTATTTAGCAGGCTAATTACTGTAATTGCAGCAGTTTCCGTCCTCAGTACACGCTGGCCTAAGGAAACACACTGGAAACCAGCAGCAGTAGCCCGCTCAACCTCATTTGCTGAAAATCCTCCTTCTGGACCTATAAGTACACAAGCCTGACGGCTTCCCGCTTGCTCTGTAAGGGCCGTCCTCAGGCTGCCACTCTCCTCCTCTTCCCAGCAAATTAGCTTCAGCCCTGTTTCTTTCTGGTTCGCAAGTAACCGGGGAAAATCCGCCGGTGGCGATATGTGGGGAACCAGGTTGCGGCCGCTTTGTCTCGCCGCTTCCTGAGCTATGCGTTCCCACCTTTTGAGCCGGGAAGCCCCTCTCTCACCAGCGGACCATCTCTGCGCTCTTTCGGTCTTTACCGGTATTATCGCCTTCACTCCGAGCTCAGTGACTTTCTGAATAATAAGGTCCATGATGCTTGGTCGGGACAGTCCCAGTGCCAGCACTAAGTCAAGGGACGACTCCCGGTCTATCCTTGTGCCAGCCGCCACTTTGAACCGAACGAGCTGTCGCCCCACCTCCAAGATCTCTGCTGGATATTCGGTGCCACTGCCGTCGAAAAGCACAACAGCTTCGCCGACTCCCAAGCGCAAAACCCGAGTTAGGTGACGAGCCCTTTTACCCGTGACTAGCCGTTCTCCCGGGCCAAGGGCCTCACCCTCAACGAAGAAACGGCGCGGTTTCATGGAAACACGTCCATTCAACTGAGAGCACCAATGGTTGTGGTAACCGCCATTCAGCAATCAGTTAGAGACACTAGCAAGCAAGATAAGTGCCTAAATTGAACGAAAGCGAGCTAAAATGGCCCACGTTATACGAGAGGCAAGCCCATAGCAATGGAGTTTCCCTCCAGAAGTTACCCCGTTTTTCAGCCAAAATCCACAAATACCCAAAGCCACGTGCGAGGCTGCTAAACAACGAGCACCTGAGCCACCTCTATTTCAGCTATCTCAGCCCAGGTTTTACCCCCTCAGGCTATAAAAATACCATTGAATAAGTGCCGGGCCCCAAAAAACGTAACTCATGGCACCCAGGGCCAAAAAAGGGCCAAAGGGAATCCTGGTGCCTCCCCCGCTCTTGTCTTTGAACATAAGCAGAAGCCCTACTAAAGAACCTGCCAAAGAACTAGCAAATAAGGTATAGAGTACGCCCGGCACCCCAAGGAAGGCACCGATCATGGCCAGCAGCTTGATATCTCCACCGCCCATGCCCTCACGCTTTCTAAAGATTCGATAGCCTACTGCCACCAAGAAAAGCACTCCGCCTCCCACCAGCAGGCCGAGCAGCGATTGCCACACATTAAAACGAGGCAGCAAGAAAGAGGCTGCCACGCCTGCAACAATTCCGGGCAGGCTAATTACATCGGGTATCGTAAAAGTATCCAGATCTATGAAAATCACGGCTAGCAGTGCTGAGAAGAAAATGAAGTAAACCCCCAGTTCCGGACTCAGTCCAAAAGTCCGAAAAAGGGCAAGGCCCATAAGGCCACTCAGTCCTTCCACCAGAAAGTATCGCGGTGAAATGCGCGTCTTGCAGCGGCGACACTTGCCTCGCAGAATCAAGTAGCTGAGCAGGGGTATATTGTCATAGAACCGAATAGCGCTTTGGCATTGAGGACAGTGAGAACCGGGCTTGATGAGCGAGGCTCCTTTGGGCAGTCTCACGATGCACACATTGAGGAAACTACCCACCGCCGCACCCACAGCAAAGACCCAAAATCCGAGAATCGTACTCGCCACATTCATACCTTCAGCTACTCCATCCAGTGGACTCCAGCAATATTGTCTGGATCACTCTAAAGCATGAATCGTACCAAGGTTACGATTACGTCAGTGGTCAGTTGTGGTGGTTAATCATTTGTAGAGGGGTTTTCTTTATATCCACACGTTTTCTCCGGACAAGCCAGGTATTCTTCCCCCTTGCTGCTCCGGACCACCAGGTAAGCATTGCCGCAGGTGGGACAACCTTTGTCAACCGGTCGTGACCAGGAGATAAATCGGCACTTGGGATAACGAGTGCAGCCGTAAAATCTTTTCCCACGTTTGGACGCTCGTTCCGCCAATTCCCCGTCGCACTCCGTTTGCGGACAGGCAACCCCAGTACCGATGGGTCGAGTGTTGCGGCAACGCGGATAGTTTTCGCAGGCCAGGAAAGAGATACCCTGGCGACTTTTACGGATTACGAACCGCCCGTCGCACTTATCGCAAACTTCGTCCGTGTATTGGACAGTTTTTTCTTTCTCCTCTCCCTTTTCGTTTTGCAGCGAGCGTGTATTCTTGCACTCGGGGTACCCGGTGCAGGCCAAGAAAGGCCCAAACCGTCCATTTTTAGCTACCATGTCCCGACTGCACAATTCACATGTGCCCCGAACATCTCCTTCCGCCGCCGCCTGAATCTTGCCCTTGCTGTCTCGGGCGAAGTTCTTGCTGTTCTTGCACGTTGGATATCCGGAGCAGGAAAGAAACAATCCGTTTTTGCCCCAACGAATATGCATCTTTTTGCCGCACTTTTCACAGTCGAGCTCTGTTGGTAGCCCCTCCCTCTTCACATCAATCATTTCTGTTTGGGCCCGTTCCACCGCCTGGTGAAACTGCTGATAGAAGTCTTCAATCACCTGGAGCCAGCCCTGATTGCCGGTCTCCACCTGATCCAGCTTTGCCTCCATCTGGGCTGTAAAAGCCACATTCAGAACCTCTGGAAAGTTGGCAACCAGCAGGTCATTCACCAGCATCCCCAGCTCTGTTGGCTTGAATCGTCTCTTTTCCTTGATGGTATATTCCTTTTTCTGAATAACCTGCATAATACTGGCATAGGTGCTTGGCCGGCCAATACCTTTCTCTTCCAGTTCTCTTATCAGCGAGGCTTCCGTGAAGCGCGGTGGCGGCTGGGTGAAGTGTTGTTTGGGTTCCACCTTCACCAATTTCAAAGACTTTCCCTCCTCCAGGTCTGGGAGTTTCGACTCTTCTTCCAACCCACCCTCACCGTTGTCCGAACCTTCAATGTAGATCTGCATGAATCCGGGAAAGCGGAGCACAGTCCCGCTGGCTCGCAGCATTAGCTCACCTGCAGCAATGTGCATGATCGTCTGATCCAACTGCGCCGGGCTCATTTGACTGGCCACGAACCGTTTCCATATCAGTTCATAAAGTGCCAGTTCATCTTTCTTGAGAGAAGCCGCCATCTGTTCGGGGGTCCGAGTCACCGAGGTTGGCCGAATGGCCTCATGGGCATCCTGGGTACCTTTGCGGCTCCGGTACACGGGGGCCTTTTTGGGAACATACTCTGTCCCCAGGTTGTCCCGTATCCAGGTCCGAGCCGCCGTCACCGCCTCCTTGGCAAGCCTGGTGGAGTCTGTCCGCATATAAGTTATGAGACCCACAGCACCCTCTTTGCCCAGCTCAACTCCTTCATATAAACGCTGGGCGATGGCCATGGTCCGCTGCGCGGTGTACCTCAGCTTGCGTGCTGCCTCTTGTTGCAGGGTACTGGTAATAAACGGCGGTGCAGGGCTGCGGCTCCGTTTCTTTTTCTCAACTTTTTCCACCTGGTAGCTGGCTTGCTCGAGGACCGTCACCAACGCCGACGCCTGTTCTTGGTTGACTATTTTTACTTTCTTGCCAGCTTTTCCCCACAACCGCGCCTCAAATTGCGGCTTTACCTCCCCTTCCAACAGGGCGGTGATTGTCCAGTACTCCTCACTATCGAAAGCCAGGATTTCATGTTCCCGTTCGCATATGAGCCTGAGGGTCACTGATTGAACGCGACCGGCGCTTAGACCACGACTGATCTTGTCCCAGAGAATGGGGGAAATCTGATAGCCCACCAGCCGATCCAACAGCCTCCTGGCCAGTTGGGCCTCGAATTTCTGCTGGTGAAGTTCTCCAGGTTGCTTCAAGGCGTTCTCAATAGCATTGCGGGTTAGTTCGTTGAAAAGAACTCGGTAAATCTCCTTTTTAGAAGAACGCAGTTCCTCGGCAATGTGCCAGGCGATGGCCTCACCCTCCCGATCAGGATCCGGGGCCAGGTAAATGCTGTCAGCTTGCGCAGCCGCTTTTCTCAGTTCGCGAATGACTTTTTCCTTGCCTTTGATTACTTGATAGTGCGGCTCGAATTTGTTCTCGATATTGATTCCCAACTCATTCGCGGGAAGATCTTTAACGTGTCCCACGGAAGCTCTAATATCGAAACGATCGCCAAGATAGCGACTGAGAGTCCGCGCTTTGGTGGGAGATTCAACGATCAGTAGTGACTTGCCCATTCATTATCCTCGATACTTTCTCTTGTTATGAGTCCGCTGGAGTAATGGAGTGTTGGAGTACTGGAGTAGTGCAATAAATGCTACCTCTATATGTCCCAATACTCAATTACTCCAACACACCACTACTCCATTTCCACTGTGACCCTAAATATAACAACTAAAATGAAACTGACCAGCTAACTGTGAAAATCTCGGGTAAAAAAAGTACCCGGGAGCTGTTTGACGAGCCCTCTGATCTCCAAACGCAACAGCAGTTCAGCTGTTTGGGAAACGCTAAATTCTAATTGACGAGCAATGGCATCGATGTGCACAGGATCCATGCCCAGTAACTCCCAGAGCTGCTTCTCTCTTTCACTCAGCTCGGGATGTAAACTCGTCGGGGAACCTTTTCTCACCACCGCCTCAACCGGAGACCTGGCAGCGACCATGGGCAGGAGCTCTTCAATAATATCCTCTGCTCTCTCCACCAACTTGGCCCCCTCTTTTATCAAACGGTGAGTCCCCTCAACTCCTGGCCGGTCAATGGGACCAGGTACTGCGAAAACTTGACGGCCCTGTTCCAATGCCATTCTGGCAGTAATGAGTGATCCGCTTTTTGCTGCGGCTTCCACTACCACCACACCCAAAGAGAGGCCGCTGATGATCCGGTTTCGTACTGGAAAATTCCCTGGTTCTGGTGGGGTACCCAGCGGGAATTCACTGATAATTGCTCCTGAGGCAGCAATTTGCTGCGACAACTTTAGATTTTCCGCCGGATAAACCACGTCCAGTCCGGTCCCCAATACGGCTAGGGTTCTGCCTCCCCCTTTTAAGGCTCCCAGGTGGGCAGCGCTATCTATACCACGTGCCATTCCGCTCACCACGGTCCACCCCTGCCATGCCAACTCACGACAGAGCTTTTTGCAAACGTTCAGACCGTAAGCTGAGGCTTGCCGCGACCCTACCACAGCCACTGACCGCTCATCTTCCTGTAACAGCGTGCCTTTCACATAAAAAAGAGGTGGCGGGTCCGCAATGTTCGACAAAAAGGGAGGATATTCCTCTGTGCCCCATTGAATCATGCGAATGCCTAGGGAACGCAGACGAAGCATTTCCTTTTCGGCAGTCTCTATGAGCGCTCGGGACCCAATGGCATCAATGGACCCCTTCTTCAATCCCGGAACCTGCTCCAGATGGCTCCGGCGAGCGGTGAATACTCGATCAGGGCTACCAAAACGCTGAATCAACCGGTGAAATGTCCTGGCACCAATACCCGGCACGAGAGTTAACGCCAGCCAGCCCAGATCCGCATCCATACCAAATTACCTGCAAGCTCCAGAGCTTCCCTTTTGGATTAGGGATAATGAACCTGCATTATTCATTGAGGTTCCAATTAAAAAAGGGGCCATGCAAGCTGGATTCCCAGCTCCATGGCCCGCAGGAAATGCTTATGGCGATGGGCCGACTACTCTCCGGTTATGAGCCTTACGCGCTCTCCTGGGGTAAACTCGGTCAAGGCTTTGATAACTATAGTCGCGGCTGTCTCCTGCTCCACTGCCAACACTAGCAACTCACCGATGGGTTGAATGCTGAGGACGATTTCTTCGTCCTTAGAAGTCAGTGCCTTTGGTTCTTGAAAAACTTCAAAGCGGTGTCCTGCTTTAATCTCGTCATTTGCTCCGAGATCAATGAAGACGATCTGTCGATGAGCTATGAGGAACGTCCCCCATTCTGCCAGAATGATGTTGCCCTCTATGGGTTCAGCACCTGGTTTTAGGGCGATCTCTTCAGACCTTTTCTTATAGGGCATCAACTTATCATTGGCGCTCATTTCTTGAAAGGAACTGATAACCACAGCTTTTGCATGGTCCGGCGCCACCAGGACAACCTCTAGAACACCCAGCATTGTGTTCAGGTATCCCACGTCTTTTTTGGTGATGGGGTGTTTGAATAATAAAGAGGTTCTAAAAACGAAGAACCGCTCACCCACTTCGGGTTGGGCTCCCTCGCGGAACTGTACGTAAATCTTGTCGGCCGCACCGATCAGTGTCCTCTGACGCTTTCCACCCAGAATGAAACCCTTTCCTTCAGGCACGAAGGGGGTGATGAACCCCACCTGATCGATCTCCGAGAAGCTTATAGTGGGAACTTTGGGCGGTGGAGGTGGAGACGGTGGAGGTGGCGTAACCTCTTCAACCACGGGTGCTTTTTCAACCACGGCTGTTTCTGCAACGGCAGTGCCTTCTTCATAGTATCTTGCCACCTCATAATAGACTCGCAGCTCAGTGCCAGGGTAGATCCAATGAGGATTGGTGATGTGGGGGTTCATCTGCCAGACTTTGGGCCAGACCCAGGGATTGGCATAAAGGTCTTGGCAAATATCCCAAAGCGTGTCACCCTTCACAACCACATGAATATAGGTTTCTTGATCAGCCTGGCCGTAAGGAGTTGCCTCTTGAGCCCTCACGTGGGAAGTTTGCGTGAAAGCCAAGAGCAACGTGCCCACCATCAAGCAGATAAGGATTGTTCGTTTCACGGTTGACCTCTCCTCTGTTTAGGGGGCGTCGGATTTTTTGACAGCTACCTTTATTATGTCCGGTCTTCTAACCTGTGACCAATACACACATTTTTTCTATGTGTCAACCATGATGACCTAGCAAAAAACATACCTGCTTAGGACCGGAGCAAGCGCATCTATTGTATTATCTTGATATGATTAGTCTTTAGTTATCTTACCGAACGAGGGTCACACGTGGGTTACGTTTCATCTTGTCTTTGTTCATGAATGATTCTGCGGCTTTTGACGATACTCATCTTACTCACATTTATGGGCTAACTCTTCGCCGTGGCTCGCACTCGAGTGTTGGCAAACTTGGCTTCCCAGGCGATCAGTACTGGACTGGCAACAAAGATGGATGAGTAGGTACCCACCACCACTCCCACAAGAAGGGCAAAGGCAAAATCATGAATCACCCCGCCACCCAGGATGAAAAGGGCGGTTACCACAGCTAGAGTTGTTCCTGAGGTAAGAATGGTACGACTGAGAGTCTGATTTATGCTGTCGTTGACTACTTCCGCAAATTCACGCCGTTTGCCCTTACGCAGATTCTCCCTGATCCGATCGAAAACTATAATGGTATCGTTGAGAGAGTAGCCGATAATGGTAAGCAGGGCAGCTACTACGGTAAGATCAAATTCCTTGTTGGTAATGGCAAAGGCGCCCACGGTAATCATCACATCGTGGATGAGGGCGCTCACCGCCCCGAGGGCGTATTTGAGCTTCAGAAACCAACAACAGACCAGGGTGATCACGAGGGCCGCCACGATGAGCATGGGGATGGGCGTGCCTACCTCGCGCAGGCCCAATACTCCCAGAAATAACGCCCCGGCCATAATGCCCGCCGGCATCAACTTTTGCTCAAATCTCCACGAGATGTAGATGGCGATCAGAAGCAGGGCATAGTAGATGGCCAGAAGCGCCTTCTGGCGCAAGTCCTTGCCCACCTTTGGTCCCACCATCTCTACCCTTTCAACTGTCACGGTATTTTCACCATAGATTCGCTCCAGATTGTCCTTCACCTCCTTGCTGACGTTGGCCAGCTCTGATCTGGATACATCGGTGCGAATGAGAAATACATTTTCTCCCTCACCGCCAAAGTGCTGGATGGCGCTACGGTCCAACCCTATGGGCTTCAATCCCTCCCTAATCTTGTCGGCATTGGTGGCGCTGCTGAACCTCAATTGAACAACGGTGCCGCCGGCAAAATCAATACCGAAAAGACTTGTGCCGCGCCAGATAAGGGCAGCAAGCCCGATGAGAATCACTATCAGTGACAAAGTGAAAGCAAACTTACGCCGACCAACAAAATCAATGTTGATGCCCGGTTTGATAAACTCCATAATTTCCCTCTGTTAGTACCGTCTATGCAACAGGATAAATGCCTAAAGTGAGCTAAAGTGCCTAAAATGTCTAAAATCTAAAGACAAGACAGCCAACGGGTGCTCAGATGCTTAACTTCTTCATTCGCCTTTTTTGCAGCAAGTAATCAAACAACAGCCTGGTTCCAAAAATGGCGGTGAACATGCTGGCGGCAATGCCCAGGCTCAGCGTAACGGCAAAGCCTTTCACGGGACCGGTGCCGAATTGTAATAATACCAAAGCGGCAATCAGGGTGGTGACGTTGGCGTCCACAATTGTCCAAGTGGCTCTGCTGTAGCCGGTGTCCAGGGCTGCTCTCGGCGTCTTACCCAGCCGCAATTCTTCCCGCACCCTCTCAAAAATCAAAACATTGGCGTCAACCGCCATACCGATAGTGAGAATTATACCGGCGATGCCCGGTAAGGTGAGGGTGGCACCAAAACCAGCTAACGCCGCCATAATCAAGATAATATTGAGGATCAGGGCCAGATCGGCGATGATTCCGGAGCCGCCGTAGTAAATAACCATGAATACCACCACCAGCACACCACCCACTGCCATGGAGATAAGCCCTTTACGTATGGAGTCTCTTCCTAGAGATGGCCCCACGGTACGCTCTTCGAGTATTTGCACTGGAGCGGGCAATGAACCAGCACGGAGCACCACGGCCAGGTCTTTGGCCTCATCCATGGTGAACTGGCCCTCGATTACGGCGTTGCCCCCGCTGATGCGATCCTGGATAACAGGGGCAGAATAGACATTGCCGTCGAGCACAATGGCCAGCCGCTTCTTGACGTTCTCCCCGGTGATTTTCTCAAAGAGTTTGCCGCCTCGATCGTCGAAGCTCAAGGAAACGTAGGGACGATTGTATTGGGTATCAATGCGTACCTCGGCATTGGTTAGATATTCGCCGGTGAGTAAAGTGCGGTCCTTGAGCAGGTAGGCATTGCGCCTCACTTGACCGGTGACCGGGTCGACTTTACGGCTGTAGTAGATTTTGTCACCGGCGGGCACTCTACCCTTCAGAGCCTCTTCAACACTCCGTTGCTCATCCACCAGCTTGAATTCCAGCAGGGCCGTCTTGCCGATAAGGTCAATTGCCCGCTGTGGATCTTTGATGCCGGGCAACTGGATCAAGATACGGTTTTCCCCCTGGGTGCGGATGTCCGGCTCACTAACTCCAAATTGGTCAATACGGTTGCGGATGGTCTCCAAGCCCTGGTCTACTGCCAGCTTTTTTATATGGCGCACCTGGCTTTCCTCAATCCTGAAGAGAACCTGGAGTTGGTCTTGGGCCAATGTACGGTCTGTCACCTCTAAAAGAGGAAACTTATCCTTCATGAGGTCAGCGACCTGCTGCCAGTCTTGTTCCTTCGGCAGGAGCAACCTTACCCCATCCCCACCTTGTCGTTCAACCAGGCGGAACCGGATGTGTGCGGTGCCCAGTTCACCTTTAATCTCCTGAGCCAGACGCTCCACCGTATTTTCCACCGCCTTATCATTTTCCACCTCCAGAACCAGATGCATTCCACCCTGGAGGTCCAAACCGAGGTTAATCTTCTTATCGGGAAAGAATTTAACCCACCATTCAGGCAGCTCTTTGCCCAGGCTAGGTAGCAGATAGACTAACGCTACCACAAGAACCGCCAGCACGAGAGCAGCACGCCATCTCATATCCTTCACGCTAACTTTCTCCTCTCACAGTAAGTTTTTAGTCCGGGTAAAATAGTCGAATATCAGCAAAGCCCAACGTGCCTAGTTTATTTCTGCTTGCGGCCTGCTGCGCCAAGCGCTACGCGTTTGGCGGCAAACCTCCTGAGCTCTCCTACTTTTTGTTTGGCTCCGGCTCTTGGGCCGCCGTACCGGCAATGTAGCCTCGCCCCACTTTCACCCGTATCTTTTCGGCGATTTCCAAAGTTACCACCTTTTCGGTGAGACCGGTGACTTTGCCATGCAGTCCGCCAACAGTTACCACCATGTCACCCCTCTTGAGGGCGGCTAGTACTTCTCGGTGCTTCTTCTGCTTTTTCTGTTGAGGTCGAATCAACAAAAAATAAAAAATGGCAAACATTAGCAGCAGAGGCACCAAAGCGGCGAAGCCGCCCCCCTGGGCACCACCGCCCCCGGTCCCTCCGACACCCATGGCATATGCCAGGCCTGTCCAATTCATAAATATCCTCCTCGTGTTTAAACCCTAACGTTGCAAACCAACACCGGCTAAAATCGCTAAGCTCGCACCAGAGTGGGCCAACTGATCATACCCATTTCTCATTGCAGCTTTAGCCACCGGTTTAAACCTGGCGCAGTTGATAAAAGTGCGCCCTGAACTCCTTGAAAGTACCAGCCGCAAGCGCTCGTCGCATCTGCCGCATCAGCTCCAAGAAATACCACAAATTGTGAATGGTGTTGAGTCGATAGGCCAGAATTTCCTTGGCCATAAACAAATGACGTAGATACGCCCGACTGTAATGCCTGCACGTATAACAGGTGCACAGTTCATCAATGGGCATGTCCTCGTCTCGGTGCTGGTTGTTCTTGATGATTATCCGCCCGCGGCTGGTGAAGAGCATACCATTGCGCGCGTTGCGGGTGGGCAGCACGCAATCAAACATGTCCGCCCCCAGCCCCACTAGTTCCACAAGGTCCTCCGGCATGCCAACACCCATAACATAGCGCGGCTTGTCCACTGGCAACTGCGGTAGACACGCCGCCGCCACCTCCAGCATTGCCTCTCTGGGTTCTCCGACACTCAAGCCGCCAAGAGCGTAGCCAGGAAAATCCATTTCCGTGAGTCTTTCAAGACAAGCGTGCCTGAGTTCTGTTGACATGCCTCCTTGAACAATGGCAAACAGAGCCTGATCTTTCCTGGTTTTCGCCTCCCGACAGCGATGGGCCCACCGCACGGTGCGCTCCATGGAGGCCTGAACGTATTCGCGGGTAGCCGGATAGGGGGTGCACTCGTCCAGACACATAATGATGTCAGCTCCGAGAGCCTCCTGGATCTGTATCGCCCGTTCCGGAGTAAGAAAATAACGTGAGCCGTCCAAATGGGATTGGAAGGCCACGCCTTCCTCACTAATCTCACGAGTTGGCGCCAGGCTGAAAACCTGATAGCCGCCGCTGTCGGTAAGCAGAGGCCCGTCCCAGTGCATGAACCTGTGCAGCCCGCCAACCGTTTGTATGACATCAGCCCCCGGCCGTAACCAGAGATGGTAAGTGTTGGCAAGTACTATCCTGGCGCCAAGGGAGTGCAAATCCTCAGGAGTTAGCCCCTTTACCGTACCTCTTGTCCCCACCGGCATGAACACTGGTGTGCTCACCACACCGTGAGGTGACCGGATCTCCCCCAAGCGGGCTCCGGTACTATTTTGCTTCCAGAGATGAAACTCCACAGCTGAGATTACTCGATAAACATGGCATCGCCATAGCTGTAAAACCGATATCGCATCCGGATAGCTTCAGCATATGCTTTTAGCAGAAGGTCGCGTCCAGCCCAAGCCGAAACGAGCATGACCAAGCTCGAACCCGGTAAATGAAAATTGGTAAGCAGCCTATCGATGACCTGAAAACGATACCCGGGGTAAATCAAGAGGTCGCACCAACCACTTCCTGGTCTCACCTGCCCATTGCTCGCTGCAAACTCCAGGGCTCGTACCGTAGTGGTACCTACTGCCACCACCCGGTTGCCGTTCTCCTTGGCGCCATTAACGGCCTGCGCTGTTTCTTGGGGAATCTCAAAGAATTCCTCCTGCAACCGGTGCTGGCGAATATCCGATACCCGAACCGGCTGAAAGGTGCCAAAACCCACATGCAACGTCAAAGTAGCAAGGATTACACCTTTCTTTTTCAGACGGTTGAGAAGTTCTTCCGTGAAATGTAGTCCGGCCGTCGGCGCAGCTACCGCTCCAGGCTTTGTGGCGTAAATGGTCTGGTAGGCCCGGCCATCGTCAACCTTGACTGCCCCACCGTTGCGACGAATATAAGGTGGCAAAGGAACGCACCCTGTGCTTTCCAGAATCTCCAGCAAAGGTCGGTCATCAACAAATTCTACCCGCGTCTGACCCTCAACCGCTTGCTCGTAGACCCTGGCCCGCAACCCATTTTCAAACAATAGGATTGCGCCCTCCTGTACCCCTTTGCTGGATTTGACCAAGCAGCGGTAAAACTTCTGATCAGTGGCCGGATGCAGTACCAGAAGCTCAACCTTACCACCCGACTCTTTCTTCCCCAGCAGTCTGGCAGGCACCACTCGGGTGTCGTTCACCACGAGCACATCGCCTGCTGCCAAGTAATGCTCTAAACCGGCCATGTTTCTGTGTCCCATGCTCCCAGTTGTACGATTGAGAACCAACAGCCGCGAATCATCCCGCCTTTGGGCCGGCACTTGCGCGATGAGTTCTTCGGGCAGCTGATATTGATATTCATCCAGGCAGTACATGGGCTCATTACCGCTAACACCTGTGAGAACCTGACGATAGGCGAAGCAAGCTAAGCATAGTTGCGGTTTGAAGTCAACTCATTAGGCGAAACCGAGCTTGTTGTCGAATAAACATCTTATTCGTCCTGTGGGGCAATTTCTCGATTATCACATCTATGGTCACGGCTGCGGTCCCAATATTATCGCTATCAACAGGTTGTTCCTACATGAATGTTCGATTCTAAAAAGTATATCAAAAAAGGTTGCTTCTCTGGCCCAGATAGACGAGAACCATACCGGCGCACATGGCTATTAAACCAAAGGTCCGCAAGTGGGCCGCCTCCATCTCGCTCACTTTGACTAACCACCTTTTGATTCCTTCAGGAAAGGCAAAGTAGGGCAACCCTTCTAGAATCATAACCATGCCCAGAACACTAAGGAAAAACTTCATAACATGTCCCACCGAGTTTTCATCTCAGATTGCAGATTGCAGAAGCTCATAGCCTACATTTGTGTCAATCTGAAACATAAAATCTGAAATCTAAAATTTCCACCATATGAGTCTCGACGCCGACCACTACTACCAACCTCAAAAGATTGAATTGTAAGTCGCCCCTTCACTCCATGTCAAGGAAGACAGCTACAGGAGTTTCCCCAAGAATGTTATGAGCGACACAGGCCAAAGGGAGAGGCTCCTCCACAACGAGCAATTCGCGCTATTTTATGGCAGTGTCACCTTTGAAAATGCACCAAATCTTCATGCTGGCTCTTGCCAAGTTGAGATGCGTAAAAACAGGAGGCTCAGGTGCTCGTTGTTTCGCAGCCTCCCCCTTTGGCCTTCCTGGTTTTTCTTCTGTCGTTCCAAGGCTCCATGCCCTATGCTCCATGCCCTATGCTACTTTCCTCCCTTTGCACTTGAATATAGCAAAGAAATGGGCTAGCTTTGGGCGCACGAAGAACTGATTAGTGCTCATCCGGAAATTCGCCATTGTCATTCTGAGCCCTTCGGCAAGCTCAGGACAGGCTCCGCGAAGAATCTCTGATAAAGCCGAGAACCAAGAGATTCTTCGTCGCTTTGCTCCTCAGAATGACAACCCAGAAGGGGAGTTTCTGGATCGACACTCATTAAGCAATTAGGGTGAAACATGGTTGGTAGCACTATCGAAATAGATCTGGCGGCCCTGCGCCACAACTTTTCCCAGGTGAGGAAGCTGGTGGGTCAAACCACGGCCATTCTCGGGGTGGTAAAATCCGATGCCTACGGCCACGGCATGGTTGCTGTGGCCCGGGAACTGGAAACCCAAGGAGTGGAGTACCTTGGGGTCAGCAACTGTCGAGAGGGTGTGCCCCTCCGCCAAGCAGGCTTAACAACCCCAATACTTCTCCTTCTCGGTATAGACGAAGACGAAATCATCGATGTTATCAAACATGATCTTACTCCGGTACTCTTCCGTGGCGATATTGCCGAGGCAATCTCCTCCACAGCACTGGCAGCAAGTACTCAAATCCCTGTTCACGTGAAAATAGACACGGGTATGGGTCGTCTAGGAGTTCCTCATGTCGAGGCGGAGAAATTCTTTGAGTTAATCAAATCACTCAAGGGTATTCGGGTGGAGGGCTTGCTTTCCCATTTTGCCTCAGCCGATGAACATGACAAGTCCTTCAGTACTCAGCAACTTGAACGTTTTCAGCGCGTCCTGAACCAGGCGAAAAGCGCTGACTTGAATTTTCGCTACGCTCACATTGCCAACTCGGCTGGAATAATTGACCTCCCTGATTCCTACCACCAGCTGGTCCGGCCGGGGATAATGCTCTATGGCGGCCCCCCCTCTCAGGAACTCCTTCACCCCGTTCCCTTAAAACCAGTGATGACCCTGAAAACACGGGTGCTTCAACTCAAAGAGGTGGCCGCCGCTTCTCCCCTTGGTTACGGCTGCACTTACCTTACTTCACGACCCAGCCGGATCGCCACCTTGCCCGTAGGGTATGATGATGGTTACGACCGCCTTCTTTCCAACAAAGGTGAGGTGTTAGTACGTAATCGTCGAGCGCCTGTGGTCGGCCGTGTCTCAATGTGTCTCATCACGGTGGACGTCACCGAAATTCCGGAAGTTCAGCCAGAGGACGAGGTCGTCCTTCTCGGCAGACAGGGAGATGAGGAAATCACCGCCGACGACATAGCCGCCAAAACCGACACCATCAACTACGAGATCTTCTGCAATTTTGGCGGCAACCGTAGGAAACAATTTCTCAACAGTTCCGTTAGTTGAGCGAACTTGTCCGTAGTCCGTCGTCAATGGTCCGTTGCAAGAAAACGCAGGTTCACCGATGATCAAGACCAAAACCCTGGAAATACTGAACAGCACCTTGAAACGCTGTGGTGAGCGTGGCCTTTTTGAAATTCCTTCCGGATTTGAAATTCAGCTGGAAGTACCCAGAGTAGAGGCTCATGGCGATTTTGCCACCAATATCGCCTTAACTCTCGCCAAACCGAATAAGTGCTCGCCGAGAGATGTCGCTGCTTCTTTCGTTGAACAATTGGCGGACGGAGATGGTTATTTTGCCAGGGTGGAAATTGCCGGTCCTGGGTTCATAAACCTGGTGATTAGTTTTTCCGCATGGTTCCAAATCCTGGACGAAATACACCGCCTGGGCCATGATTATGGTCGGTCTCATCTCGGGCACGGCCGCTCTGTACAGGTGGAGTTCGTCAGTGCCAACCCCACCGGCCCCCTGCATGTGGGGCATGGGCGAGGAGCTGCAGTGGGTGACGCTCTTGCCAGCATATTGGAAGCCACTGGCCATCGGGTGGAGCGCGAGTACTACATAAATGACGCCGGGACTCAGATCGAGACTCTCGGGCGCTCGGTCTTTTTGCGATACCAGCAACTCCTCGGCCGCCAGGTGGACTTTCCAGAAACCTGCTACCAAGGTGACTACATTCAAGCCCGGGCCCGCGAGATGCAGGAAATCCATGGCGACTCCTACATGAATGTTGCCGAGGAGGAGGCGTTGCCCCATTTCAGTGATTACGCAGGCAAACGCATTCTTGACGGTATCCGAAATGATCTCCAGGAGTTTGGTGTCAATTACGATAGATGGTTCAGCGAGAAAAGCCTCTATGAGAACGGCGCGGTGGATCGGGTGATCGAAACCTTGAAAGCGGCCGGCCATATCTATGAAAAAGATGGCGCCCTCTGGTTTCGCTCCACCGCTCTGGGGGATGAAAAAGATCGAGTGGTGGTTCGAGCCAATGGCATGAGCACGTATTTCGCTTCAGACTTGGCTTACCATCAGGATAAATATCTGCGCGGGCTCGACCTGGTCATTGACCTTTGGGGTGCTGACCACCATGGGTATATGGACCGGATGTATGCTGGGGTCATGGCACTGGGGCAAGAACGCGAAGCTCTCAGATTACTCTTGGTACAACTGGTAAACCTGCTGCGCAAAGGGCAACAAGTGGCCATGTCCACTCGAGCTGGTGAATTCGTGACCCTTCGGGACGTGATCGCTGAAGTGGGGCGTGACGCGGCGCGCTTCATTTTTCTGACCCGGCGCTCGGACAGCCCCTTGGATTTCGACCTCGAGCTCGCCAAAGAAAAAAGTGCTGACAATCCTGTTTACTATGTCCAGTACGCCCACGCTAGGATCAGCAGTATCATCAGGCTGGTGGAGGAACAGAAGCTAGCTTTGGATGAAAAGGAGAAGCTCGATTTCAACCGGCTAAACTTGCCTGAAGAAATAGCTCTCATCAAACAGCTCAGTTCGTATCCGGAAGTGGTGGAGTACAGTGCCCGGTTTCTGGAGCCACATCGGATTCCTTACTACTTGACCCAATTGGCTTCGGCCTTCCATAGCTACTACAAGCATCATCGAATCATCCAGGATGATCTGGCTTTGGCGCAAGCACGGTTTAACCTGGTCCAGGCAATTCGCGTAGTGATACGCAACGGCTTGGGACTGCTGGGAGTCTCAGCCCCTGAGAAGATGTAGAGATACTGGAGACTGATACGGTTTATTTGAGTTGCATAATATTAGGTTTTCTTTATACTTTAGGCACTTTAGTACACTTTAGCTCACTTTAGGCATTTCGTTTCACTTTAGTTCATTTTAGGCATTTCTTGTTATGAGCGCAGCTAGAAAACGTAAGAAAACGAAGAAACCGGTTCGCTTTGAGGTGAGCAGACTGGCGCTGACAGGCTGGTGTTTTGGCCTGTTTTTGGCTCTGTTCTGGATGTTTTTGCTCGGCCTTTTTGTGGGGAAAGGTATAACCCCCGCCAATATCAATTTTACCGAAATTAAAAAAAGGATGATGGCCGAAGGCATCTGGCCCGGCTCCAGCGAGATGGGGCGGCAGGAGAGCCCTCCTCCAAGTACCACTACGAAAAAGAAAATTCCCCTCAAAGACCTGGAATTTTACGAAAAGCTAGCAAAAAAGAAAGAGGCACAGCTGCAAAAACCGGCCGTTGCCAAGACACCACCTAAGGAAAAACCGCCCACCACGGTAGCCGCCAAACCTCCACCACCCGCTAAGCAACAAGAAAAGAGTGCTGAACAGCAAAAACCATCCACAGATCGCTTCACCGTTCAATTGGCCTCCTTCAAAGACTTGACCAGCGCCAAGAAATTTTCTGCCCGCTTCAGGGGTCTGAAACACAAAGCTACCATCAGAGAAGTGGAGCTGTCCGGCAAGGGTCGCTGGTATCGGGTGCAGGTGGGTAAGCTTGCCAGCCGTGAGGAGGCCACAGCCCTGGCAAATGACTTGGCTCAGAAATATCAGCTTCACGCCTTCGTCATTGGTCTGGAAGGGTAAGTGACGGGTGTCAGGTGTCAGGTGTCAGAAGTGATAGATCTGAACACTGAAACCTTACTCTTTGTGATTTGTTATTTGGGATTTTCGGTCACATCAACACTCCAAAACTCCAGTACACCAAAACCGCTCGTCATCTTTACCGGTAAAGCCATCGAAATTTGACCTTGCCCAGAGGACGAGGTTTTCTATATTTAATAATACCCATCTAGTAGACTAACTTGACAACCATTACGGTCTCATGATTTAGTTTAGTTTAGATAGATTTTTGGATACTCTACCCCCCGCTCTCTGGTTCCAGCGAACTTCCAGCTCCAGCGGTATTCTATCTCGAACACCTCTTTTGAATGGAATAGTATGATGAAGGTACTCTTGGTATACCCGGAATACCCGGTTACCTTTTGGAGCTTTGATTACGCCCTCAAGTTCATCTCCAAAAAAGCCGCCTACCCTCCCTTGGCGCTTCTCACAGTCGCGGCCATGCTCCCGGACGACTGGGAAGTTCGGTTGGTGGATCTGAACGTCGAGAAGCTCAAAGACGCTGATCTGAAATGGGCTGATTATGTAATGATCAGTGCAATGTTGATTCAGCAGAAATCGGTTTTCAACATTCTCGCAAAATGTCGCTCTCTGGGAACAAGGATCATTGCCGGCGGACCTCTCTTCAACAGCACGCCTGACGAATATGTTGACCTTGTGGATCATTTGATCCTGAATGAGGCAGAGCTTACCCTACCACCTTTTTTGGCAGACCTCAGAGCTGGAAACCCCAAGAAAGTCTATCGCACAGACGATTTCCCTGAGATGAATTTGACACCCACCCCACGCTGGGATCTGATCAAAATAGAGAAATATGCCACCCTAATGATTCAGTGCTCGCGTGGCTGTCCGTTCGATTGCGAATTCTGTGACATCACTGCCCTCTATGGCCGCAGAGCCCGGGTGAAAAATGCGGATCAATTGATTAAGGAACTGGAAGCAATCTACAATTTGGGTTGGCGAGACAGTGTGTTCATTGTTGATGACAACTTCATCGGAAACAAGGGGAAGATCAAGAAGCTGCTTCCTCGTCTCATCGACTGGATGCAGACATATCATTATCCTTTCCAATTCATTACCGAAGCATCTATTAACCTTGCCGATGACGATGAACTCATAGAGTTGATGGCCGAGGCAGGCTTCAACAGGGTTTTTATCGGCCTCGAAACACCAAACGAGGAGAGCCTAGAGGAGTGCTCCAAGCACCAGAACCGTGGTCGCAACATGATTGGCGCCATCAAGAAGCTCCAGGCGGCAGGCATCCAGGTTCTCGGTGGTTACATCGTCGGATTTGACAATGACGATGAGGGAATCTTCCATCGGCAAATCAAATTCATCCAAGAATCCGGCGTGGTAACAGCAATGGTTGGGCTATTGAATGCGATGCCGAAGACCAGGCTCTGGCAAAGACTACAGGCGGAAAACCGGCTCCGCTTTGATGTCACTGGTGACAACACCGACGGAACCATTAATTTCATCCCAAGAATGGACAGGGAAACCCTTATCAAAGGCTACCGTAAAATTGTCCGAACCATTTACAGTCCTCGATTCTTTTACCGCCGGGCCTGCAAATTCTTGGAGCACTATCAGCCCCGCAGGCCATCAAACCTGCAGGGCCATACTATCAAAGCTTTCCTCAAGTCCGTTTTCTATTTAGGTATCGTGGGAAATGGCATATCCCAATGGTACTTTTGGAAAATGTTATGTAAATCTTTACTCTTCCATCGAAAGTTATTACCTGATGCCATCACATTAATGATCTTCGGGTACCACTTTCGCAAAGTCTCCAAAAGAGTCTGAGCACACCGCCCGCACAAAGAAATAGCAGCTAAAATCCTGCCAGGATACAAAACCCATATCCACACTCACGTACCAGGCCGCGACAAAAGAGCGCCGGTCCGCGCTCCAAAGCCATCTCTTCTCCTGAGAAAAAATAGGCTCTATACACAGATCGGCAATGTGACTAGTCTCGGTTAGCAGTGAACTAAGCTCAGTTACCGTGGGAAGCCGCCAATTGCTGCGGCCGGCAAAGTGCTCACTATTAAGGCGCTGGACATATACCTGAGCTTCATTCCAGGTCATGGGAAAATCCGAGCCATCCTGTTGCCAGACCAAGCCGGTAACCCTATCAGTGACAGTGGCGTCATCGTGTTCTTTAAAGTCATTATTCACATAATGGCGGGGCCGCCACAGTTGGTCGAGCTGGAACACCTCGCGCGCTTGCCGTGGTCTTACTTTAATACTTTGGGCTCTCAGTATTCTTTTTGAATCTCGTTTGTCTTTCTTTGTTGGCGGAAGCGGTGGCGCTATGGAACAAATCCGCTCTTTTCTCTCCTCCCAATCAGCGGCGAGCTGCTCCAAGGCTTTCAGCATCTCCGCGCTGCTGGCAAACCGGTCTCGCCTCTCTTGGGCCACGGCTCTGGTCAGAAAACTGTCCCATTCTTTGGTCAGATCGGGATGAAACTCACTGGCTCTTATTCCGGTCTCCTCAGGGGACTTCCCCGTGAGCATTCGATGTGACATCACACCCACCGAGTATATATCTGCTCTAACATCCACTCCGTCCGGATCCTGCTCTTGTTCCGGCGCAGCATAGCACGGAGAACCTACCATCAAATTAGGCGGGGGCTTCCAGACCTCTCCCCTCAGTTTAGAAAAAGCGAAATCGCTTATCTTGACGGTATCCTCATCTGTGACCAGTATGTTGTAGGGTTTGATGTCCCGATGTATGATTCCGGCCTGATGCAAGCGTATGAGTCCTGCCAGGATTTGGCGCAAGTAGTGTACTGTCTTGTCCAGCGTCAAAGCTCGGGAGGGGTCTTCGATTTGGTAGGTTTCGCCGATGATAAGACCCAGGTTGTTGCAGTAGTACTCCATGACCAGGAAGGGTCTTCCCTCGGTTTCGTCAAAATCCCATATGGACGCAATATTGGGATGTCGCAAGGAGGCCATGGTCATGGCTTCAGTTACGAAGCGTTCTTTGATCTCCTCCATGCCAAGTGACCCGACTAAATGAGGATGAGGTGACAATAGCTTCAGGGCCACTATCTTGCCAAATTTTGGGAATCGCACCTTGTAAACGGTGCTCATAGCCCCCTTACCAAGGAGACCACAAATTTCGTATTTCCCGATCTTTTTCATTGGTCATCTGCTGCTTGCCTATCCCGAGCGACTCGACCTGAGCTCGTCGACAGGTCTTGTCGCGGGGCTGGCCGCTGGCTCTGCTTTACCACAAGCGGTGCGCATGAAACTCGGGAAAACCGAGCTCAAGGATTTTCTTTACTGTAATCGCAATATCATAGGAAACGTATCTGAGATCCACGGTCTGGCGGGAGGAATCCCAGATCACATATTTGGCTCTATTGTTGCCATCTCGGGGTTGGCCCACGCTTCCTACGTTGATGATGTACATATTGCCGTCTTCTAGACTCCTCAATCCTTGCTGCAAAGGACCACGGCTGACCGTGTCACCGTCAAAACCCACAATCTCCGGAACATGGGTGTGCCCGACAAAACACATTTTTTCCTGCATATCCGAGAATGCCAAAACGCATTGGCTCTCGGAAACGTCAAACAGATATGTGGTGATTGACTCAGGGGGAAAACCATGCACCAACCGGCATCCCTGAAAGACCATAGCTGACTTCAAGCCCTGGATGAACTCCAGTGTATCTGAGGATAAAAGCTCTCGAGTGAGCAGCAGAGAGCGCCGGGTCGGTTGATTGAACCAGCCCAGGTAGGATTTGTTCACCAACCCTAGTTCATGGTTTCCCATAACAGACGGAATGTTTTTCCGGCGAACCAGGCTCACCACTTGATCCGGCTCAGGACCGTAACCGATGCAATCTCCCAGACATACCACGGCATCCACTCTGGATCTATCAATGTCGAGCAGTACCTCTTTGAACGCTTCTAAGTTGCCGTGAATATCGGAGACAACTGCCAGTCTCATCGTTTCGGAATCTCTCTTCCAACGGAAAAGGCCTTGCCCAGATATTCGCCGACACCATGGTAGGCCCGGTTTTCCGGGGCAAAAAGGATCGGTTTGATCTTTTCAATTGAGGGAAGTTTGTCCTCGCCTAGCAGGGACTCGTCAACCTTGACGTCCATGATTTCACCAATGAATTGGGTGTGAAGACCCAATTCAAAAGTATGAAGTAATTTGCACTCCACCACAAAAGGAAATTCTTCCACATACGGTGCATTAACCAGCTCACTCCTAACCGGAGTAAGTCCGGTAGCTGCAAACTTGTCCTCGTCTCTCCCAGAAACCATACCGAAATAATCAGCCTCTTTCACGTAATCTTCAGATGGTAAGCTGATGGTAAATGCCTTCTGCTCCACGATGCTACCGTAGCTGTAGGTTGGCTTCCTCAGAGAAACTGCAACACATGGAGGTACCGAGCAGGCAATGCCGCCCCAGGCGGCGGTCATCACGTTAGGTTTTCCTTCCTTGTCATACGTCCCCACAATGAAGACCGGTGTAGGATAAAGGATGGTTTTGGCGCCAAGCGATTTCTTCATGAGCGATCTCCTTACTAGGTGAGAGGTTTCAGGTTTCAGTGTTCAGGTTTCAGTGTTTTTGTTCTTCTTCCCTGACACCTGACACCCGACACCTGAAACCCTGAGATTTAGTGCTTGAAATTTACTGAGTGATTGTTTCTCCTTTATAGGGTTCGTAATTCTTCATGAAAAGGTAAAAAAAGCCCACGAACAAAAAATTTATCACCGCAGTCAGGTGAAAGCCCTTCTCAAAGCCTATTTTTTGAATTATACCCCCCATGAGGGCGGAACTGAGCATCATACCGAAATAGATGCAGGTATTGTAGCCGCCCATAGCAAGCCCTCGCGACTCCTGGTCAACAACCTCTGCGATAAGTGCACCGACAGAGGTGAAGGCCAACCCCATACTAATGCCAAAAAGGGTTGCCGTTAAAATGAAGTGACCCACATTTTCAGATACCGCAAAACCAACCATAGCAGCAGAAAACCCAAGGAGTCCCAGAATTACCAGAGATCCACGTCTGGCAACTCTGTCGCTAAGATAACCAAAGGGAATCCGACAGAGGGCATTCGATAACCCTTGTACCGCAAAAACCAGTCCGATCTCAGCCACATTCAGGCCCTGATTCTGAGCATGAAGAGGAAAGAAGGTTATAAACATCCCCAGTCCAAAACAGCCCCCCAAGGTGACCAACCAGCAACCCACAAGAGGACGATTGTGTAACAGGTTCGCCGCCACAGCAGATTCA
>Ga0224504_10000161_pt1 | contig 28603 bp, 22 predicted proteins | sample SF_Oct11_sed_USG_3_FD_170160 | JGI IMG/M metagenome (GOLD analysis project Ga0224504, IMG submission 170160) | Sediment microbial communities from San Francisco Bay, California, United States - SF_Oct11_sed_USGS_24 | ecosystem: Environmental > Aquatic > Marine > Sediment | place: USA...
CAGTTGCAATTCGTTGATACAGGCGACCGCCTGGCTGGCGAAGGCCTCATTCAGCTCGAAAAGGTCGATATCGGCAACCGAGAGGTGGTTTTTCTGTAACAGCTTGCGGATCGCCGGCACCGGCCCCATGCCCATCTGGCAAGGGTCGAGACCGACAACAGTAAAATCAACCACTCGGGCCCGGCGTTGCAATGCAAACTGCTCGCAGGCAGCATCAGAGGCCAATAAAGTCAAGCTGGCACCATCATTGAGGGGCGAACTGTTTCCCGCCGTCACGGTGCCATCCTCCATGAAGATCGTTTTCAATGCGGCGAGACCTTCGATGTTAGTTCCTGGTCGCGGCGACTGGTCTTGCTCGGCAATCGTGTCACCAGCAGGAATCGGCAGGATTTCTCTGCTGAAGTAACCGGCTTGTTGAGCGGTGACTGCCTTGTCGTGACTTGCCACAGCATAGGCATTCTGCTCCTCACGACTGACGCCATAGATCTGGGCGACCTTTTCTGCGGTCAACCCCATATTATTGAAAGGGAACTCGTAACGAGCCAGAAGTTCTTGGTGGTAGTCGGTTGCCGCCTGCATCGGCACATGAGCCATATGCTCAACTCCACCAGCCAGCAGCAGGTTGGCGTTACCAGAAGTAATTGTGGATGCGGCAAAGTTGAAGGCCTGCAGGCTTGAAGCGCAGAGGCGATTGATGGTGACGCCCGGCACAGAATCAGGAAGACCGGCCAGCAAAGAAGAGAGCCGGGCGATATTCTTGCCCTGCTCCAGGTGCTGACCAACACAGCCTATGTAGATATCATCTATATTCTCAGTCAGTTCTTCGCCAGTCGTCATCCCCGCAAGGAGACCATTCATCAGAGCTGCAAGCATTTCATCTGCCCGCACCTCACGGAACAACCCTTTATCGGGATGGGCTCTGCCAATGGCAGTCCGTTTTGCTTCGACCAGATAAGCGTTCATTTGTTGTTCCTAAAGTGACAGCAGACCGCAGCTTTTGCCGCCATCGACATGTAAGACCTGGCCGGTGATGAATTCAGCGTCCCCTGAAGCCAGGAATGCGACCGCAGCAGCGATATCTTCGACCTTACCCATCTTGCCGGTCGGCTGCATACGAATCAACCGATCACGGCCTTCGGCAGACATCCCCTGAGTCATCGGCGAGTCGATTGCGCCTGGCGCCACGGCATTGACATTAATCTGGAAACGGGCGAATTCCAACGCCAGAGAGCGGGTCAAGCTGACCAGACCCCCCTTGCTGGCGGTATAGTTGGCCTGACCAATACTACCCAGCCAGGCACGAGAGACTATATTGACGATCTTTCCTGAGCGCTGGCTTTTCAGTGTCGGAAAAACCGCTTGGCAGCAGAGAAACGCTCCTTTGAGGTTAACATCCAGAACCTGATCCCAATCCTGCTCAGAGATATTACTGATCAGATTGTCACGGATGATGCCAGCATTGTTGACCAACACATCAATGCTGCCAAATGCTTCTACAACCTGCTCAAATAGAGACAGCACCTGCTCCTTGTTGGCAACATCGGCGACAATCGGCAGAAGCTGACAGCCAGACCCTTCAAGGCTGGTTGCCAATTGGCGCAAAAACTCTTCGTTAACATCAACCAGAACCAGGCGTGCTCCCTGATCAGCAAAGCGTTGAGCAATGGCGGCACCAATCCCCTGCCCGGCTCCGGTGATCACGACCACCCGATTACGGGCTTCCTGCGCCGCGACATTCATTAGCAAGCCTCCACAACCATGGCAATTCCCTGCCCGCCGCCGATACAGGCGGAAGCAATCCCCAATTGTTTGTTGTCACGTTGCAAGGTTTTCAGACAGGTCAGAGCCAGACGTACACCAGTCGCGCCCAAAGGATGGCCGATAGCGATGGCGCCGCCGTTGATATTGAGTTTTTCCTCATCAAGCTTCAGTGCCCTGGCAACGGCCAGGCACTGTGCTGAAAAAGCCTCGTTAATTTCAAAACGATCAATATCTTTCGTAGCCAAGCCCATTTGAGTAAGCAGAAGATTAATCGCAGGGACCGGACCGATCCCCATAATCTCAGGCAATACGCCGGTAGAAGCAAAGCCACGGATCTTACCTAATGGTTTTAAGCCGTTGGTACGGACATATTCACCAGAAGCAATCATCAGTGCTGCTGCACCATCGACGATACCCGATGCACTGCCAGCAGTGGTTGGGCCCTCTTTACTGAAGACGAAGGGCAGCTTGGCAAGTTGTTCCATGGTGACCTGGCGAGGATGTTCATCAGCAGCAATATCGTCGCGACCGTTGCAACGATACTTGCGTGGTTTTAGATTCTCGGTCTCCAGCAAACCCTTGGCGGCTATTGGCGTGATCTCTTTTTTGAAAAAGTTGGCCTCGTGAGCCATTGCGTAGCGTTGCTGACTGCGCATGGCGAAGGTATCAACATCCTCTCGAGACAAAGAGAATTGTTTGGCCAGATTATCAGCAGTACAACCCATGGGTACCGCGGCAGTGTCGTTTAATGCCTCCCAAAGCAGATCGATAAATTCAGGCCGTCCCAACTGAAAGCCCTGTCTGGCAGAATAGGAGGCGAGCGGGAAACGGCTCATGGTATCGGTCCCACAACCAAGAACCAGATGGGCTTTGCCGAGGGCGATTTGTTCCGCAGCCTGCCCTAACAGTTCTATACCGGAGCCGCAAATTCGCTGGGTAAGAAGAGCTGTACTTTCGATTGGTGCACCACTATAAAGTGCAATGTGCCGTGGCAGAAAGAAGCTGTCGGCGCTGGCCTGTCCGATGTTGGCAACGATAGTCTGATCGATATCTCCGGCCGGAACCCCAGAGGCTTCAATCGCAGCACGACTGGCGAGTATCCCCAAATCTGTCGGTGAAACCGTCGAGAGGCTACCGGTGTATTTACCAAACGGGGTTCGTTTGCCCTCAATCAGATAAACATCCTCAAAAAGTGCGCCGCTGCCAGACTGTTTATCCCGAAATCCCTGTACGCTTGCTTTCATAATGACTCCTCATTTGAAGACTGTGCCAACTCAAGACATTTTTGCGCTTAAGTCTATTTACCGATGTAGGTAGGTTTCTGCCCGCTAAGAATACTGGCGAGTCCGGTTCTGGCATCTTGAGTCGCAAAGATAGATTTCAAACCATCCAGTTCCAGTTGCATACCATCCTGAAGATCCATGGCGAAACCCTGGTCGATCAGGCTCATGGCTTTTTTCATCGCAATCGGTGCCTTTCGTGTGATCCCTTTGGCCATTTTTTCAAAACCCTCGCGAGCCAATAAAGGATGGCTGAAATCACCATCGAACTCCGCGAATTCCTGCTCTTCCGCCGTCTCTTCAATTCGACCAGCCTGGGCCTTATCAAGGGAGAAATCTGCCAGTTCCCGCCAGTCGAAAACAGGCTCGATGACGGCGTCAACCAAGCCAAAACCGTAAGCTTTTTTGGCATTAATAAATTGTCCACTTGCGATCAATTGCTTGGCGCGGGCGATGCCAATCAGGCGACTGGCACGCTGAGTACCGCCAAGACCAGGATAAATCCCGATACCGGTTTCCGGGAAAGCGAGTACCGACTTGCGAGTACCAATGCGATAATCACAGGCCAGAGAGAGTTCCAGGCCGCCACCGAGTGCCAACCCATCGAGATAAGCATAGGTGGCTTTGTCAGATGTGCTGATCTTGTTCAGAACCTGTTGGCCGAACTCGGTAAATGTCTGTATCCTCGGCAGGTCATCAGCGTCTAATGCATCGAGGAAAAATTTAATGTCAGCTCCGGCGACAAAAGCTTTACCCTTGCCGTGAATGAAAATTTTACTGATATCGGGGCGAGCATTGAGTTCGTCAACAGATCGATCGAGCTGTTTCATCACCTGCTCGCCGAGTGGGTTCAGCCGGTCAGGGAGATCGAAGACAATAAAGCCACATTCACCGACGACCTCAGTAGTGACCCAGTTGAGGGATAAACTTTGTGTTTTTGCGGGGTCTGCTAAACAAGCCGGCAACGGCAGGGCCCAGACAGAGAACACGCTTTCGACCATCTCTTTGACTTTGGCTACACCCATCTTTTCGAGTAGTTCAAAAGGACCCATCGGCCAGCGCAAGCCTGCACGCGCACCCAGATCGGTGGAGGTTGCATTGATGACACCTTCACTGACCATCTGCGCTGCAACCCCGAGGCTGGCACCAACCAGGCGACGGGTGACAACCTCAGCCTGATCGAAACCATTATTAAGGTGCTGAGTATCTTCAACATTCCAATCCTGTTTGGCTTTGACCTGTTGACAAAGGACCTTTGCAGGAGCGTAAAACTTGTGAAGTTCGCTTGCCAGACCATCGGCGGCGTGCATAGCAATCGGCACACCGGTCGCGTTCATCAGGGCAAAAGGCCCCATGCCAACACCGAAGACCTCACAGGCGAGCTTGTCAATAAAGGCGATACTGCCAAAACCTTCCTCATAGAGACGAGCCGCTTCGTTCAGCCAGGGGACGAAGAAGCGGTTGACAGCGAACCCTGGCGCGTCTTTAACCAGAATCGGGGTCTTGTCATAATAAGTATAGAAATTTTCCAGCGCAGAGACTATCTCCGGCGCTGACTTTTCACCCGGAATCAATTCGACCAGTTTATTCTTGGCGGCATGATAGAAATAGTGGACACCAACGACCCGCTCGGGAGTTTGAAGATCAGCAGCAATTTCACTGATCAGAAATGAAGAGGTGTTGCTGGCGAGAATACATTCAGCACTGACGACCTTCTCTAGTTCAGCAAACAGGCCTTTCTTGACCTCTAGGTTTTCGAAAATTGCCTCTACCACCAGATCAGCCTCAATCAGCTCAGACTGCTCGGTGGTGCAGTGCAGGCGACCAAGGATCTGGTCAAAGGCCTGCTGATCAATCAACCCGCGCTGCAATGCCTCGCCTAGGGATTCACGGATGTAACCTACTCCCCGCTCCAGAAACTCCTGCTTCTGATCAACAAGTATGACCGGCAGGCCCTTCATGATGAAATGTTGAGCAATTGCAGAGCCCATAGTCCCTGCGCCAACGACGCCTACAGTTTCAATCGATTTCATTCGCTTGCCCTCTATATTAGAAAATAAGGTTAAAAACTGTAAAAATCAGAGGCTAAATTCTGCAAAACTTTCCGTTATTGCTTCCAGCCCATCTGACACCAGTAAAACCAACCTCGACCTATTTCGCACTGCGAAACATACTTTCGTTTTTACGAATCCTACCTGACAATACAGTGTTTGTAAATATTTTTCTTAGTTAAATATATGAGTATTTATTCAGCATGCAAACAAAAGCGTATTTACTTGGTTTTATAGAGAGTCACACACCTTAATGGAGCTTTTTTCTGGTGTTTAACCAAACATACACCTGAACAAACGTCTCCTCTCATGTTTCGCAATGCGAAACAAATTTCCACAGAAACATTGTTTTATGGCTTGACAAGAACGACCCTTTTCTATAGAGATTAAAAACAGGAAAAACCCCAACCAGAAGAAAAAAGACGTGCAAAACTCTCTGGCGCAGACTTCGAGTAGCCAGTCCGGATCGGAGTAAAATTCTATGAACGTCAACACAACATTAAACAACAAAGGCAGCAAAGCGGATCTGATTGCGATGGACGGCATCAACCTCCTGGAAGGGGACAGCAAGGATCGTCAATTTGTAACGGCCCTTGCCCGTGGGCTCGAAGTGCTGCGGTGCTTCAAACCAAGAGACCGTCATCTGGGCAATCAAGATATTGCAGAGCGCACCGGGCTACCGAAACCGACCGTTTCCCGTCTGACTTACACACTGACCCGCATGGGCTACCTTTACCACGATGAAAAGCTAGGCAAATACCAGCTCGGCACCGGAGTCCTCTCCCTGGGATTCTCGTTACTCACTAACATGGATGTTCTGAAGATCGCACGCCCCATGATGCAGGAACTGGCCAATTATTCTCATACCGCAGTTTCAGTCGGCACACGTGATCGTCTCGGCATGATCTACCTTGACGGGCGACACAGCACCGACGCCACTGTTTCCTTGCGCCGGGAGCCTGGTACCCGGGTGCCAATAGCCACAACAGCCATGGGTAGAGCACTGCTTTGTGGTCTGCCAGAAAATGAGCGAGAACAACTGATGAACAACATCCGTCAACGAGACCTCGACAATTGGCCAAAGCACAAGGCCGGCATCGAACAATCTTTGCGCGATTATCACGAGCGTGGCTTCTGTCTGTCGATCGGTGATTGGCGTAGCGACGTCAACGCTATTGGCGTACCTATGCTGCCGATCGCCGGTTGTCGTCTGTTGACTTTCAACTGCGCGGCACCATCTTTCTTGCTACGCCAGCACATGCTCGAAGACGACATCGGTCCTCGACTAATTAATCTGGTCAGAACAATTGAATCGGAAGCTGCTCGGTATTGAAGCTTAACTTGGCAAATGACTAATGACACAACATATCCCGTTACCTAGCGGGAAACGAGAGTAAGCATGGCAAAGCAGGTCTATGTCGGACTTGACATGGGAGCATCACGCACCAAGGTGGCGGTTATCGACCGCCATGGAGCGATGATCGGCTATGCGGCCAAAAAATCCGGTGTAGATTTTGCCGCTACTGCAGCAGATTGCCTGGACACAGCTCTGGAACTGGCAGGCGTTAACCAGGAGACCATTGTCGATGCAGTCGCCACCGGCTACGGTCGCAACAACGTCGCCTTTATCACCGAAAAAAGTAAAACCGAAATCGGGTGTCATGCAAGAGGCTGCCACTACTGCTTCCCCGAAGCGATCACCATCCTCGACATCGGCGGCCAGGACAACAAGATTATCAAACTCGACGCCGAAGGGCGGCGCGACAGCTTTAAAATGAATCGTAAATGCGCCGCCGGAACCGGGGCCTTTCTCGAGGAAATGTCCAGCCGTCTTGACATCCCCCTTAACGAGATGAACAACCTGGCCCGGCAGGCAACGGAAACAATCAAGCTCGGCAGCTACTGCACAGTCTTTTCGGCTACCGAGGTTTTAGAGAACATACGTCACGGCAAACCGGTCGCCGACATCATCAAGGGAATCTTTTATTCTATGATCCAGAGGGTTCTGGAGATGGACTCCTTGACCGAAAAAGTGGTCTTGAGTGGCGGAGTGGTAGCCCACAATCCCTACCTGGTAGAGATGACCGCGAAACTGATCGGCCGGCCGGTACTGCTTCCGGAGTTCCCCCAGTTCACCGGCGCCCATGGCGCGGCCCTCTACGCTATGGATGCTGCAGCCGAGAAAGCCGCAAACAAAAAGGAAGAATAGAACAACAAAACATAAAGAGCTTGGAGTGATCATGGCACAAGACAAGCAATCGCAGAGGAAGAAGATCAAGGCAACCGGACAGATGATGAAAATCATGTCCGACTACTTCTACGATCTGAATGACGCAGCAAAATCGACAGATCGCAAAGTCGCCTGGTGTACCAGTGTTGGCCCGGCGGAACTGCTAAGAGCGTTGGGTTTTGCCGTACACTTCCCGGAAAACCACGCTGCCATGCTCGGCGCGACGCGGATGGCCACCGAACTGATTCCCGAGGCCAACACCATCGGCTACTCACCCGATATCTGCTCTTACCTGACCGCCGACATCGGCGCTTACCTGAAAGGGGTCTCGCCCCTTGCCAAGGCCTACCCGGGCATTGAGGCTCCGCCTCGCCCCGATATTCTGGTCTACAACACCAACCAATGTCGTGACGTTCAGGACTGGTTCACTTGGTACGCAAAAGAGCTGAAGGTTCCATGCATCGGCATTACTTCACCGAAAAACTTTGACGAAGTCACTGATATCCTGATCGACGACGTCACTCGACAAATTGAGGCACTAATCCCGTCTCTGGAGGAGGTTGCCGGAGACAAACTTGACATGCAGCGTCTGCGAGAAACAGTTGCTCTCTCTCGTGAATGCACCGAACTTTGGCGGCAGGTTCTTGAGACTGCGGCCGCCTCCCCTGCCCCCCTTACCTTCTTTGACGGCACCATCCACATGGGCCCGGCAGTGGTTTTACGCGGCACCCCCCAGGCTGTCGACTATTATCGGCAGCTGCTCGGTGAGCTCAAGCAGCGAATGGCCGACAAAATAGGTGCGGTAGACAATGAGAAACACCGCATCTACTGGGAAGGAATGCCGGTATGGGGTCGCTTGCGCCAACACTCCGAGCTGTTTACCGAATTGCAATCGAGCGTCCTGGTTTCCACCTATTGCAGCAGCTGGATCTTCCCCGACTTCGACGCCAACGACCCGATCCGCAGCATGGCTAAAGCTTATCTTGGTCTTTTTATCGTCCGTTCCGACACTTACAAAGAAGTCTACATCAAAGGGATGCTAGAGAAATTCCATATTGACGGCATCATCTACCATGACGCTAAAACCTGCCCCTGCAACTCCAACAGCCGTTACGGCATGCCGCAGCGACTGGAGCAGGAGACTGGTATTCCCAGCCTGATTATTTCTGGCGATCTCAACGATCTACGCTGCATTTCCGACGAGCAGACCCGAACCAATATAGAAGCATTTATCGAGCAATTGGAGGAGAGAAGATAAGATGTTAGATGCCTTATTCAAACCTAAAGCGGTTGCCCTGGTTGGCGCTTCCACCAAAGAACTATCCATCGGCAACGTCATTATCAGAAACCTCCAGACCTATGGCTACAAGGGGGAGATTTACCCCGTCAATGCCAAGGCCGATGAAGTGTGCGGGCTCAAATCCTACGCGACGATTGCGGACATTCCCGGCGAGGTCGACTTGGCGCACATCATCATCCCCAGCCAGTTTGTTCCCCAAGCAATTGAGGAATGTGGTCAAAAAGGGGTCAAGGCAGTCATTATCAACTCAGCTGGCTTCAGTGAAATGGGCGAGGAAGGTGAAAGACTGCAGGAAGAGTTTTTGGCCAACGCGCGCAAATACGGCATTCGACTGTTCGGACCCAACTGTCAGGGCATTATCAATTCCGACCCGGAGTTGAACGCCTACTGCAACTTCACCTTTACCTTCCCCAAACCGGGCAGCATCTCGGTAGTGGCTTTAAGTGGCGGTGTCGGTGCGCTGATCATGCAGGTTTTGGACGATCTTGATATCGGTCAACGGCTCTACGCCTCTAACGGCAATGCCTGCGACGTGTCAATCCCGGAGATCATTGAATATTACGGTGAGGATGAGGGCACCAAGGCGATTATTCTGTATACAGAGGGTTTCGACAAACCGCGCGACTTCCTTGAGGTGACTCGCCAGGTAGTAAAACAAAAACCGGTTCTGGCCATGAAAGCAGGCCGGACAGAAGAAGGCGCCAAAGCAGCCTCCTCTCACACTGGATCGCTTGCCGGAGTTGATATCGCCACCGAGCTGATCTTTGAAAAAATCGGTGTTCTGCCTTTCAAGGACGAGGGGGAGATGGTTCGTGCCGCGATGGCTTTTTCCAGCCAGCCGATCCCGAAGGGAAACCGGGTTGGCATTATCACCAACACTGGAGGTCCGGCGGTAATCGCTACCGATGTACTCGTCGACTTCAAGCTTGAGGTACCAAAGCTCTCTGAAATATCTATCGAGCGCCTGAGGGAAACCCAGTTCCCTCAAGCAGCACTGGAGAACCCTATCGATGTGGTCGCCACGGCTGGCGGGCCACAATTCCGGGCGGCCCTCGACGTCTTGATGGATGATGATCAAATTGACTGTATCTACATCAACTTCGTCACGGCCCCCTTCACAGACACCGATGCCGTTGCTCGAGAGATTGTTGAGGTCAACCGACAGCGTCGCAAACCACTGGTCTGCAACTTTATGACAAATATCAAGTTGGAGCGCTACCAGAGAACCATGGCGATCCTCAAAGAGGGCGAAGTGCCATTTTACGCCAACCCAGGTGACGCCGCCCGGGCACTGGGCGCGTTGGTAGAGTACGGACGGATCCAGCAACGCGACATCGGACAACCGCAGATTTTTAGTGGTGTTGACGCAGAGCGCGCCAGAAAAATTATCGAGCGGGCCAAACAGGCTGGTCGAGAAGTTCTTTCAGCAATTGAGGTCTACGGTATCTTTGAAGCCTACGACCTCCCTGTCGCCCCCTGGCGGGTCGTAAACAATGCAGAGGACGCTGCCGCCGCAGCTGAAGAGATCGGCTATCCGGTGGTTGTAAAAGTCGACTGCGCTGAGATAGACCACAAAAGCGACATGGGCGGAGTCGCCATCAACCTCAAGAATGCAGCGGCGGTTCGAGACACTGTCGATGAAATACAGGGACGGCTTGGGCACTTCGGTGAACTCGGTTTCCTGGTGCAGAAATTCCTTCCGGGCGGGCGTGAGCTGATCATCGGCGCCAGCGCTGAGCGAGAACTCGGCCATCTGGTTATGTTCGGTCTGGGCGGTATCTATGTCGAGGTTCTCAAAGACGTGATTTTCAAGATCGCCCCGGTAACCAAGGTGGAGGCAGAAGAAATGCTGGCCGGGATCAAGACCTCTGTGCTGCTTGACGGTGTACGAGGTGAATCTGGAATCAACAAGCAGGCCGTGATTGAACTGATTCAGCGCGTCTCTCAGCTCCTCGGTGATCTGCCGACTATTCAGGAGATGGATCTGAACCCGATCATGGCATTCGCCGACAAGGTTTATGCAGTGGATGGCAGAATCAGAATCCAGCGTGGAGACTAGGAGATGAAGTCGATGCTTTTAACGAGGAATGAGGACGTGACAAATTGGCAGCGGAGTTTTCTGAATCGTGCCACAACTCCGGATGAGGCCGTCAAAGCAATCAAGTCCGGGGATCGGGTTTTTCTGACCGGGAATGCTTCAGTGCCCCTTCCTTTGCTCGACGCCCTGGTCAGAAGAGCCCCGGAACTACGTGACGTTGAAATTTGTCACCCGCTGACGATCTGCCCTGCTGACTATGTCTCCCCGGAGATGGAAGGGCACCTGCGCGTCAATTCCATGTTTATCAGCGCCAATGTACGTAAAGCAGTCAACCAAGGACGAGCGGACTTCACTCCGGTGATGCTCTCCGAATTCCCCCTGCTCTTCAAAAATGGGCACCTTCCCATCGACGTTGCGTTGATTCATGTATCACCTCCAGATGAAAACGGATTCTGCTCCATGGGTGCAGAATCCGGTCTCACTATTTCGGCCGCCGAAGTCGCCAAGGTTGTCATCGCACAGGTGAACGATCAGATGCCGCGCACCATGGGTGATACAGCTATGCACATCGACAAGATGCATTATGTCGTGCCAAGCGATACACCTCTGTTTGAAATGCCAATGGGAGATGATGCAGATCAGGAAGTTGTCGAAAACATAGCGGCACATATCGCCGAGTTGATCCCTGACGGGGCGACCATGCAGTTAGGAATTGGGGCACTTCCCAACGCTGTCCTGAAATTTCTATTTGAAAAAAAAGACCTCGGCATTCATTCCGAACTGATCTCAGACGGAGTCATCGACCTTGTCGAAGCTGGTGTCGTGAACGGCTCTTGCAAAAGCTTACACCGCGGCAAAATCACCTGCGGCTTCCTGCTCGGCACAAAACGTCTCTATGAGTGGGTGGACAACAACCCCATGGTCGAACTGCACCGTACAGAATATGTTAACGACCCATTTGTGGTAGCGCAGAACGACCGAATGGTTGCGATTAACTCCGCTATAGAAGTCGATTTCACCGGCCAGGTTTGCGCCGACAGTATCGGCACGAAGATGCATTCGGCGGTTGGCGGGCAGTTGGACTTCATCTACGGGGCGTCACGTTCCAAAGGCGGCGTACCGATTATTGCCCTGCCGAGCACCTCCCAACTGCGTGATGGCACCGTGGTCAGCAAAATTGTACCTATGCTTAAACATGGTGCGGGTGTGGTCACCAGCCGCAACCATGTTCACTATGTGGTTACCGAATTCGGCGTTGCTAACCTTTACGGCAAAACCGTCCGAGAGCGGACCCAGGCGCTTATCAATATTGCCCATCCGCAGTTCAGTGCAGAGATCACCGAGAAAGCGAAAGAGCTGAACTACCTGTAAAAAACGGGAAGATGTGCAATCAAAAGAGATTTTTTTAAAATACAAACGGCTACAATATGCGAGGTGAATGATGGTCTGGAATAAGGAAGAAGCAAACAGTCGCAGTGAGATGCAGGCGCTCCAGCTTGGGCGATTGCAGAAAACAGTCAGCTACGTCTATGAGAAGAATCCTCAATATCGGAAGAAACTTGACGAGCTGTCAATAAAGCCGCGTGACATCAGGTCGTTAGACGACATCCGCAGACTTCCATTTACAACCAAACAGGACATCCGCGAGAATTATCCGTTCAAACTCTTCACGGCCCCCCAGCAGGAGATCGTAGAATACCATGCCACCTCTGGAACCACCGGCAAACCGGTCGTTGTCGGCTATACCCGGCAGGATCTGGAAAGTTGGAAAGAGGTTATGGCGCGGGCCTTTACCGCCGCAGGCATCACCAACAAGGATGTGGTGCAGAACATTTATGGTTATGGCTTGTTTACCGGCGGCTTGGGTGCTCATTATGGGGCGATCCGGGTTGGTGCAGCAGTGATTCCGATCTCTGGCGGCAATACCCAGAGGCAACTGATGCTGATGGAAGACTTCGGCAGCACCGTGCTCACTTCCACCCCCTCGTTCCTGATGCACCTGTACGAAGCTGGCGAGGAGCAGGGCATCGACTTTCACAAACTCAATCTCCGCGTCGGCGTGCTCGGCGCCGAGCCTTGGAGCGAGTCGATGCGCCACCAAATTCAGGATAAATTTGGCATTAAGGCCTGCGACATCTACGGGCTCTCCGAAATCATCGGACCCGGGGTTGCCTTCGAGTGCCTTGAGCTTCAGCATGGATTGCACATCAATGAAGATTATTTCTATCCTGAAATAATTGATCCGGAAACATGCGAGGTGCTTCCCGAGGGCGAGCTGGGCGAGCTTGTTTTTACCACCATTGCGAATCAGGGGCAGCCGCTGCTGCGCTTCCGCACCCGCGACATCACCCGCCTCAGTTACGACGCCTGCATCTGCGGCCGCACCCTGGTCAAGATGGACCGTGTCTCCGGCCGCAGCGACGACATGTTGATTATCCGCGGTGTCAATGTCTTCCCATCGCAGATCGAAGCGATCATCCTCAAGCGCGAAGGGGTTTCTCCTCACTACATGGTCATCGTTGAACGCAAAGGCGCGATGGACTCATTGCGGGTCAAGATAGAGGTTACTGAGGATTTCATGATCAAAGCGGCGGCCGACATCCTCAAGGGGGATGAATTCGACATCCTCGAAGACGTCGCGACCGTACGCAGCAAAAAACGGAATCTGCAACAGGACATCAAAGACGTTATCGGCATCACAGTCGTGGTCGATCTGGTACCGCCAGGCAGCATTGCTCGCAGCGAAGGAAAGGCCAAGCGGATAGAGGATCGTCGGCCCGAATAAGCTATTCCATGACGTGACACTTAATATGGCTTCTTCAAGTCAGCCAGTCAACAAGGGAAGGTTTTTATGAAAAAAATAATTTCCGGCAATGAAGCCATCGCATTAGGTTTCAGAGATTTCGGTGGGGTATTCGCCTCCGGCTACCCGGGCACCCCCAGTACAGAAACCCTTGAAGAGGTCGCCCGACTTGGTGATGTCTACTGCGAATGGGCTCCGAATGAAAAAGTTGCCCTGGAGTCGGCGATCGGCGGCTCTATCGCTGGCGGACGTTCCCTCTCGACCATGAAACATGTCGGGGTCAATGTCGCCGCAGATGCCTTGTTGACTTTGACCTACACCGGCGTCAACGCCGGGTTAATTCTGATGGTCTCGGACGACCCAGGTATGCACTCCTCACAAAATGAGCAGGACAGCCGAAACTATGCCAAGTTTGCCAAGGTACCGATGCTAGATCCAGCCGATTCTCAGGAAGCCTATGAGATGGTCCGGGCAGGTTTCGAAATTTCCGAGCAATTCGACACGCCGCTGATGCTGCGCACCACCACACGGATCTCGCACGCCAAAGGGTTGGTCATTCCGCAGGAGAAGATTGCCCCACAGATTGGCGAATGGGTCAAGGATGTCCCCAAATATGTAATGCTCCCCAACTTCGGCAAGATCAAACATGTCGAAGTCGAAGAGCGCCTTCTCAAATTGCAGGAATACGCCGAGACGACCCCACTAAACCGTATCGAGATGCGTGACTCAGATCTGGGCATCATCACCTCGGGAGTTTCTTACCAGCACGTCCGTGAAGCCTACCCGAATGCATCAGTCCTGAAATTGGGAATGTCCCACCCTCTTCCGGAAAACAAGATTCGCGACTTCGCCGGCAGTGTCAAACGTCTGGTCGTAGTCGAAGAGATGGACGCGATCTTCGAAGAGCAGATTCGTGCCATGGGCATTAAGGTCGACATCGGCAAGAACAAGCTACCCCTCTGTGGAGAGATTAATGCTGATATCCTTCGTGTGGCGCTCGATGGTACCAAAGCCGAGACAGCCTCTCCAGTAGAAGGGCTGCCTCAACGTCCACCAGTTTTTTGCCCCAGCTGTGCACACCGCGGTCTTTTTACCATTCTAAGCAAATTAAAAACTTTCGTCTCAGGGGATATCGGATGTTACACCCTGGGCGCTCTGCCGCCTATGAATGCCATGCATTCTGTGATCGACATGGGGGCAAGTATCAGTGCCGCCCACGGCATGGCCAAGGTCAATGCGATTGCCGGGCGCGATGAAAAACCTGTGGCCGTAATCGGCGACTCTACCTTCTTCCACTCGGGAATGACCGGTTTGATGAGCATGGCCTACAATGGCGGCAACGCGCTGGTCATCATCATGGATAACCGTACAACCGGCATGACTGGTGGTCAGGAGAACCCGGGTACGGGCGAAACACTGCAGGGCGTTCCCGCACGCCAGGTCGAAATGGTTCCGCTAGTCAAGGCACTTGGCATCGACAATGTTGCAGAACTCAACACCTACGACCTCAAAGAAACTGAAGCTGCGATAAAGAAAGGGCTTGAGGCTCCAGGGCCTTACGTATTGATCGACAAGAACCCCTGCATCCTGCGCTACAAGATTCGCAAACCGGCTATGTCCGTTGAAGAAGAAAAGTGCACCGGATGCCGAGCCTGTCTCAAGGTGGCTTGCATGGCCCTGGGTCTGACCGCTTCAGGTGAAAAACAGAAGGTTCGAGTCGATCCCAACGTCTGCAACGGCTGCGGTGTTTGTAAGCAGATGTGTAAATTTGACGCAATGCACGAGATCGAGGGAGATAACAATGCAAATCTTTAATATCGTCATAGCCGGAGTCGGTGGCCAGGGCGTTCTTATGGCCTCCAAGGTTCTCGCCGAAGGTGCACTAGCCAGCGGCATGGATGTGAAGCAGAACGAAGTTCACGGTATGGCCCAGCGCGGCGGTAGCGTCATCAGCTTTGTGCGTATCGGCGAACAGGTCAACTCACCAGTAGTCATGCCCGGGAGTGCCGACCTGTTGATTTCCTTCGAACCACTTGAAGCTTTGCGCTACATCCATTTCCTCAAGCCCGAAGGCCGTCTGGTCTACAATAAGATCTCAATCAATCCCAGCACAGTGGCTGCCGGGCTGGCAATTTATCCGCAAGACGTGGAAGAACAAATTGCGGCAGCCTGTACTGAAGCACACGGCATTGACGCCCTGTCGATTGCGCGGCAGGCAGGCAACGGCAAGGCGGTCAACATGGTCATGGTGGGCACAGTGATGAAATATCTTCCTCTCAAGGAAGAGATCATCACCGAGGTTGTTAAACAAATCTCCAAAGGGAAAGGGGTCGATGTCAACATGAGGGCATTGGCCGGCGGCGCAGCAGCGTAATTTTTTGATGCATGAATAGACCAACAGATTAAAAACACAAGCGAAAAGCAAAGATGCAAAAGTAGAAAGTCAGACGCAAAGTTTTTTTACAATAAAGCCTGTTTTCCTTTGCGTTTTTCCCGGCTTTTCATTGCGTCTTGAGTGAGCGCAGCGAAAGAGCGTTAATCTTTAGTTCGGTTCACATTGTCGTTATACCGAAGCAAAGGAAGTTCATCATGAAACAGACATTGAAGCAGATATCGATATTCCTTGAAAATTCACCGGGTCGTTTATATGAAGCAACCCAGGCTCTGGGCGATGCAAACCTCAACCTGAGATCTTTGTCAATTTGCGATGTTTCTGGTTTTGGAGTGCTAAGGATTCTGATTAACGATGTCGCCAAAGCACGCAGCGTAATTATGGAAAAGCAGTTCCCGGCCCGCGTGGACGAGGTGGTTGCCGCCGAGATCAGCGACACCCCGGGCAGCCTGGCAAAAGCCCTCAAGGTGCTGATGCAAAACAAAGTCAACGTTGACTACATGTACGCTTTGGCGGGGACCTCTTCAGGGAAAGCCGTCATGGTTTTCAGCTTTAGCGACAACGACCTGGCCATAGAATTGCTGCTTGAAAACAATATAAAAATCCTCGATGCCAAAGCTTTCGGGATTCTCTAAGAACAGTATAGCCTCTGCCTGAAGTCTGGGCTGACCACTCATGGAGGTGGTAAATGATGAGTGCAACGAACTACCGTCCGAAAAAATTTGCTGTCATCGGCGCAGGGCCTGTTGGAGGAATTGTTGCAGCATTTCTCGCCAAGGCTGGGTACGAAGTCACTCTTTGTGACATTGTCCCGGGACTTCTTGCTCCAGCTCTGGATCCAGGAATTCTCCTTGAGGGTGCAGATGACTTTCAGGCCAAGGTAACTCGCACAACAACGAGGATTGAGGATCTTCTCATCGATCCCCCTGATGTCATCTTCATCACCGTAAAAGCAACGGCTCTCCCCCTGATTGCCTCAGCCCTGGAGGGCTTTGCCGCCGAAGGCCGCTATGTAATCAGCTGGCAAAATGGCATCGATACTGAATTGGAACTGGCCCAACACCTTGGCAACAAGACCGTTATGCGCGGAGTCGTCAACTTTGGCTGTGTGCCTTTAAGCCCAGGGCACATCCGCTTGGCTTTTCATCATCGCCCACATTATCTGCAGGAACTCGATCCGGAATCAAAGGAAGCAGCCATCGGCATCTGCCAAGTTCTGACTGAGTGCGGTCTTGATACCGAGCACACCGATCAACTCACTGACAGGGTCTGGCGAAAGACGGTTCTCAACGCCTGCATGAATCCGATATGTGCCGTAACCGGCATGACTATGGTAGAAATCATCAATGACCCAATCACGTTCAACCTGGTTGATGCTCTGATCAAGGAGGGGATTGCCGTTGCTCGAACCAATGAATTTTCTCTCGGTTCAAACTATTATCCTTACGCCATCAACTACATCAAAAATGCCGGCGCACACAAACCCTCAATGCTTCAGGATATCGAGGCAAGCCGTCGCACTGAAGTTGATTACATCAATGGCAAAATCATCAAATATGGCCTACAGGCAGGCATTCCGACCCCCTACAACAATATGATCAGAGGGCTGGTCAAGGCACTTGAACCGAAGTAAACAAAACGTTCTCAAAGAATTAATTCTGAGCAAGGAAAATTGCCATGAAGTTAAAACAATTATCGATTCCTCTCGAAAACTCCCCAGGTCGATTACACGATGTTACTAAGGCACTGGGTGATGCAGGTATCAATCTTAGAGCTCACTGTATCTGCGATTCAACCCACGACTTCGGCGTACTGCGGATTCTGGTCTCTGATCTTGCCAGTGCTCGTGGTGTCATCATGGAAAGATATATCCCGGCACGTGTCGACGACGTCGTTGCCGTTGAAATTGAAGATACCCCAGGTAGCCTTGCCCGGATTCTTAACTTGTTTCTTGGGACCAAAGTCAACGTTGAGTACATGTATGCCGTCGCTGGCGCGAAACTGGAAAAAGCGGTCATGGTTTTTCATTTCAGCGCCATTGATCAGGCCATCGAAATTCTGGAGAAAAATGGCGCAAACCTTCTTGATGCTGAATCGTTCGGCATTCTGGTTGATCAAGGATAAGCCAAGATTGCTCTTCTGAAGAAGGTTTTTCCAAAGATTCAAGTCGTTAGGGAGTCTGTTATGCAGGAAAGAAGCAACTACAGTCCAAAGAAATTTGCCGTCGTCGGTGCCGGACCTGTCGGTTGCATCGTTGCCGCGTTCCTTTCCCGGGGAGGCTACGAAGTCACTCTCTGCGATGTCCAAACGAGCCTTCTTGTACCGGCCCAGGATTCAGGGATCATCCTTTCAGGAACGGATAACTTTCATGCCAAGGTGGCGAAAACCAAGACCCGGATTGATGAGCTTGCCGAGGACCCTCCCGATGTCGTAATCGTCACGGCAAAAGCGACAGCTCTGCCTATAATTACATCAGCCCTGGAAGGCTTTATTAACGAAGGTCGCTATGTTGTCAGTTGGCAGAACGGTATCGACACCGAGCTCGTCCTGGCCGAGCGGCTTGGGGAAAAACAGGTAATGCGCGCGGTAGTCAACTACGGTTGCATTCTCGAAGCACCGGCAAAGGTGAAGATGGTATTCCACCATCGTCCCCATTACCTGCAAGAGTTGCATGCAGACTCAAAAGAAGCCGCAGTGGGAATTTGTCGTGTTCTGTCCGAGTGCGGCCTTGATACGGGCCACACCAACCAGATCCGCAATATGGTCTGGAGCAAGACAGTCAATAACTCCTGCATGAATGCGGTCTGCGCCGTTACCGGCAAGACCATGTTCGAAGTCATCAACGACCCGATTGTCTCTGGCCTGGTCAACGCTTTATTGAAAGAAGGGGTTAAGGTGGCCCGGGCCAATGAGCTGATGCTGGGGCCGGATTACTACCTCGATTGCCTCTCCTACATCAAGGATGCAGGACACCACAAACCGTCCATGTTGCAGGATATTGAAGCAAAGCGGCAAACTGAAATAGATTATATCAACGGCAAGATTATTGAATATGGAGAACGAGCGGGGGTGCTGACGCCCTACAACAAGACTTTGCACAGCTTGGTCAAGGCGCTTGAAACCTAGATTCGCTGTATCCTTAAGCTATAGCAGGACTTGTCTGCTAGCCAGTGAAACAATTTTCGTGGTTCGTGTACCTAGCCTCCACGATTAATAGAACATTATTATACTTACCGTAACCTAACAAGGCAGTGGGTATAGAAGTAAATGTTTTTAATGGTTAAACTGGTTATAACGTTGTTATTTTTTAACTAAAGACTTTCTTGACCGGCAAGTTTTGCAACGTTATTCTGTGTTGGTTCAATTCGTTGGCGTTCGCTTCATTGAAAACGAAAAAATTCGCGTCAAATGGATGGCGCAGGTTAACCCCCTACTAGGAGGTATGAAATGAAGAAGATCCTTGTCGTGTTTCCCGTGCTTGCCCTGCTGATTGTCAGTTTGCTGACCAGCCCCCTGCTTGCGGCCGAGAAGAAAAAAGATCCGCTTGCAAACTGGAAGACCAAGTTCGACTTTTCGAAGGCCGAGTACACTTACATCTTGTCGAACATTTCTCATCCTGTTATCCAAGGGGTTGCGAACGGTTACAACTTTCGCGACGCTCTCTGGGAAAAATCTAACGGTCGTATCTATGTAGACTACCGCCCTTTGGCCCAACTTGGCGGTGAGAAGGACGTCATAGCCAAGCTGAGGATTGGCGCGGTTCAGGGGATGCTGTCTTCTTCAGTTGCCTCGGCCAATATTGCCGACAAACTTGGCATCGTCAACCTGCCTTATGTAGTCGACACCTATGACAAGCTCGACCAGTTCCGCAGCGATCCGGAACTCTGGGGCCCATATAGCAACTCCGCGCAGTCCGCCGGTCTGATGGTTGCTGACATCGTCAATTACGGCCAATACGGCTGGGCCACCACAACTCCGGTGCGCACCATTGAAGAAGCAAAAACTGTTAACTTCCGCATCGCTGAAGCTCCTGTCAACATCGATGTTTACAATGCATGGGAAACCAAGTTTACCGTCATGCCTTGGCCAGACGTTCCACAGGCACTGCAGACCGGTGTCATCAACGGTCTCGACCATACGGCGATCGTCTGCAATATCACCAAAAAGTTCACCATCGCCAAATACTTCACCGAACTCAACTATGCCCAAGGCCTTTTCGTCCACCTGGTCAACAAGCGCTGGTTCAACAAACTGCCGGCAGACCTGCAAAAAGTCTTCATTGAAGTTCTCGAAGAGGAAAGCGTAAAAACCCGCGCGCTGACCAGAGAGCAGCATGATGCACAGATCGCCAAGGCCAAGGAAGCCGGTGTAGAATTCATCCAGATCTCAGACGCCGACAAGGCCACCCTTGTAAAGATGGCAGAGCCTGTTTATGCCTCCTGGGGAGAGAAAATAGGACTGGACTATCTGAACAAAGTCCGCGCCACGCTCAAGTAGTCATTAACCTTGGGTCTTTCCTGTTCTTTAATGGAGCCGGGGAGCTCTGCTCCCCGGCTTTTATTATTCTGGACAATATAGTGTTAAAAAAAACGGTTCGAAAAATTGATCGAGTATTCACCGCCTTCGAAGATTGGTCTCTTTTCCTTTCGGTCTGTATCGCCCTGACAGTCGCCATGGCCAATGTCCTGCTACGTAAATTGACCAATGATGTCAATCTCTATTGGTCTGACGAAGTTGTCCGCAAAACGATCTATTTCTCGACTTACGTCGGCTGCATTGTTGCCGTTCGTGGGCGTTCATTGATTCGAATCGATGCCTTACCGCAAATGATCCCCGGTTTGAAAAAACCCCTGGCATTGTTTGCCCACGTGGTCACTCTGGTTTTTGCGGGAGCAATGGTCTACCTCGGCTGGACGATGACGGTCATGATGTATGAGGATCAATACGCACGAACCGCCAGCCTGCAGATTCCAGAATGGATTTTCTATGCAGTGTTGCCAGTGATGGGCGCCATGATGTTTTTTCGGACCCTGATTATCATGGTCGAAGACTTGAAGGAGGGGGCTGTCGGCTGAAGTGGGGGCCATATTGATCCCGCCTGAGTTATACGGACACTTATGGATACCAACTACCTGATCATCTTAGTGCTTCTCCTTGGACTGCTTGCCTCGACTGTGCCAGTCTTCATGGCGCTCTTCTTTACCGGATCTGTCGGCCTGGTCTTCATGATCGGCATCGACCCACAGATTGTTATTGAAGTCCTCTACCGCAGCATGGATAAATTTGCCCTGGTCGTGGTGCTCTTCTTTATCCTCTGCGGCAACATCATGACCACCGGCTCAATTGTACAAAAGCTGATCAAAACCGCCAATGTCCTGGTCGGCTTTTTGCCGGGTGGACTGGCAATGGCTGGCGTATTGGCCTGCGGCTTCTTCGGCGCTATTTCTGGGTCAACGGTCGCCACCGTGGTCGCGATCGGAGGCTTCATGATCCCGGCACTGATTGAAAATGGCTATGATGAAAAGTTTTCAGTCGGCATCATGACCACCGCTCCCAACCTAGGCATAATCATCCCTCCATCGATAGCGATGATTCTCTATGCCATGGTCAGCAACGACCCGATTGAAGCCCTGTTTCTGACCGGCTTTATCCCTGGGATAATGATCATGGCAGCGATGAGCTTGTACGCCTATTTTTATTGTAAGCGGAGAAACTACAAAACGCTGGATCGGCCGAGTTTCAAGGAAATAATCGCTGTTCTTAAAGAGAGTTTCTGGGCTCTTTGTCTCCCTCTGCTGATTTTCGGCGGGATCTACTCAGGAATGTTCACCGCCAACGAAGCGGCGGTAGTCGCTTGTTTCTATGCCTTCTTTGTTGAATTATTCATCCACAAAGACATGAAGATTAAGGATGTCAAGCAGGTCATCGTCAGCTCATCTGTCACCTCGGCAACCTTATTGATAATCGTTGCTGGGGCTTCGGTGTTTGGCGAATACCTCACCTTTGAACAGTTACCGGACAAAATCGCCAATGCCGTAGTCAGCCAGATATCATCTCCGTGGGTTTTCCTGCTGGCAGTCAACATTATGTTGCTGATAGTCGGCATGTTTATGGATATCATTTCTGCAACTCTGATACTGACCCCGATATTCTTGCCGCTGCTTTCCTCGTTCGGTATTGACACGATGCATTTCGGTCTGCTGATGACGATAAATTTGGGGATCGGTTACTGCACTCCACCTCTAGGTGTCAGTCTCTACATCTCTGGAGCTGCGGTTGACCGCAATTTGGTTTACGTTTCCAAGGCGGTTATGCCATTTATCTTAATTCAGATCGCGATCCTGTTGATCCTGACCTACTGGGCTGACCTTGTCCTTTTCTTACCGCGCTTGGTTTACGGCTGATTGCTACACCACCGAGGATTAAGGAGTTTGGTATGACCCCAAGAGTATTGATTCCTATCGACGAATCGCAAACAGCACAAAAGACGATTCAAGCCGTCATTGCCAACCAGGAACTGGTACCGCGAGAAATTTTGCTTGTCCATGTTGTTGATGTCCACTTGGTCCAGCGCCTCGTCCCTGATATCCAGAAAAACATGGTCTACGATGCTGCTAAAAAATCGGGCAAACGCATACTTGAAAAACTTGCCAAGCCTCTTCAGGATGCCGGCTTTGAACCGACCTTACTCCTCGAGTTGGGCACCCCTGGCATAGAGATCCAGAAAGTTGTCGAGGAGCAGAACGTTCAACTGGTTATCATCGGTCGTCATCCCGGCGGCGGCGGACTCCGTGACATCATGTTCGGATCTGTGGCAAAATACATAATTGATGCAGTCAAGTGCCCTGTCCTGCTCTTCTAAACTCCACAAGCAAAGGTTCGGTATTTCATGAATGTACAGTTTCTGCAAAGTGCTGATTTCATCGACAGCGCTGCTGTCAATATAAGGACTTTTGCGGAAGAAACGGTCCGTGACCTTCGGTCACAGCACGAAAAAGCCATCGCTCTTTATTACCGGGTGCGTGATGACATTCGTTATACTCCCTACCTTGACTTTAGCGACCCGGAGATGTATCGAGCCAGCAGTGTATTACGCAGTGGTTACGGCTTTTGCATTTCCAAGGCCTCACTTCTGGCGGCCTGCGGTCGGGCACTGGGAATTCCATCACGGATTGGCTTTGCCGACGTCAACAACCATCTCAACACCCCCCGTTTACGTGAAATGAATGGTGGCGACTTGATGCGCTGGCACGCTTTCACAGAATTCTATCTGCAGGGGATATGGGTCAAATCAACCCCGGCTTTCAATCTCGAGCTCTGCACCAGGTTTCGCGTCAAGCCATTGGAATTCAACGGTCGGGATGATTCGATCTTCCACCCTTTCGATGCGGACCAGCGCAAGCACATGGAATACGTCTATGAGCGCGGTTCCTTTGCCGATGTCCCCTTTGCAGCCATTACAGCCACTTATAAGAAGTACAGTCCCAAGCTACTAGACAATAACAGTGAAGGCGATTTCGGTGCCGATGCGCAGTTCACATAGATTACGAGGAGCCCATGGATATCAGGCAGCGGGTTAAGCGGCTATTAAGCCGGATGCACAAAACTCCCCAGTATCCAAGCCAGGGTGCAGTGCTCTTTGTCGATCTCGAACAACGCAGCTGCCAGCGCGGCTACATGCCACTTAATGCGGTCCAGCACTTTCTGGCTGGCCGCGGTGGCAACATGTACCTGCTCTACAATCTGCTTCAGGATGGAAAACAAGCTCTTGATCCCGAGGTGCCATTAATCTTCGGCGCCGGACTCCTGACTAGCTACATGCCAGGAGCGACCCGTGGCAACGTCTCCAGTCTCTCTCCAGAGAGTCGTGCGATTCTCGACAGCAACGCCGGTGACTATTTCCCCACCTATCTGAAACGCAACGGCTATGACCACCTGGTCCTCTACGGCCGCAACCCGGAGTGGACACTGCTCAAGATCCAGAAGGAGACAATCAGCTTTATCGATGCCACACCTTATCGAGGCATGGACAACATTGATTTAACAGCGGCAATTGAAAGTGATTTCAACTGTTCTGAACGCAAAGACATGGCAATGGCACGGATCAGCAGTGCCGGGGAGAATCAGGTCCTGTGCAGCGGCATCATGGCGGGAGAGAAGTCGATCTGGGCTCGCGGTGGAGGTGGCGCCAAGATGGGAGCCCTGCACCTGAAAGCGATCCTCATCCAGGGCAAACTTCCGGACTTTGATCTTTCAGACACCTTCAAACAGCACAACCGAGACATTGGCAAAAAGATCCTCGCCGCGAGTGTGGTCCAGAATGCCCTGAAAAAGGTCGGCACCCCCTTTCTTTACAAGCCGAGCCGGGTTCTCGGCGCCATGGGCACAAAGAATAATCAGGAAACCACCTGGCACGATAGTCTCGACGCGGACAACTTCGATCCTTATCGTCCTGGGATGAGCCGCTGTTACCAGTGCCCGGTCGGTTGCAGGGCCAACAACGACATGCTTCCGGGCGGCAAAGGTGGCTGGGGTACCAGCGCCCTGACAGGTCTGAATGGCAACGCAAGTTATGATAAAGAGCAGAGTGCCCTTGAGCATTATAAACAGCGCACCTACAACGGTATTAACAACGACGGCCATTTCGACAAGTACGACAAGGGAGAAGGTCCTGAGTACATTATCGTCGGCAAATTCGGCCCCAACATCGGCATCAAAGAGCCAGAAAAGGTCCTGCGCCTGAACAACATCCTCAATGATCTGGCCCTCGACGCCTCAAGCACCGGCAGCGCTATCGCCTGGGCCATGGAACTATACCAGCGCGGCATCATCGACCAAGAGACCACTGGTGGGCTCGAGCTGACCTGGGGGAACTATCCGATCATCGAGCAACTGCTGTTTATGACTGCAAAGCGCCAAGGCTTTGGCGAAACTATCGCCGTTTCCAGCCGTGCTGTCGAACAGGGCAAATACCCATCGGAAGCATTAAACTACTGTATGGCATCCAAAAACTTGTTCCAATCAGATCCGCACGACTCTCGCATCCTCAAGGCTTTTGCCCTGGGGCTGGCAGTCGCCACCCGCGGCATGGACCACCTGCGTAATCGGGCCACTCTCGAGATCAACGCCCGCATCAATGATGATGCAGGCTTCAAGACCGCACTCTACGGCGGAGTGGTCTCCCCGGAGCCAACCTCTTACGCGGGTAAAGAGCACGCGGTACGCCGTTGCGAAAACACTTTTGCCGCCGGCGATGCGATCGGCATGTGCCGTTTCAACACCAAGCTGTTCAATTCGCCATCAACACCCGACTTGACCGACTTCGCTACCCAGATCAATGAACTGACACAGCTGAGCGTCAATGAAACCCAGTTAGATGAGGTCGGTCGCAACATTACCGGGCTGGAGAGAATGATCAACTTCCGCCTTGGTCTGCGGCGGGAGGATGACACCCTGCCCGCTCGCTGGTTCGATGAACCCATCAAGGTCGGTCCCTTCAAAGGTGAGAAAATCGACCGTGCTCAGTTTGCCGCCCTTAAAGATCGTTTCTACGACGTAACAGGTCTCAACTCGGCCGGCGTCCCCGCGCTCGATTGGCATGCTTCACTCTCTAAAGTCGTCACTGGCTACAGTATCAAGATCAAGTTTCCCTGTGCGTTTTCCGGCGCACCGGAAGGGTCGATTATTTTCGACGAGCAGGTCGAGCACCTCGGCGAACTGCGTCAACTTCTGCAACGAAGACTGCCCGAGGCATCGCGGATACTTGAAGACCCGAATCTCAATATCGTTCTCGATGGCGAAATGATTCTTTCCGGCGAAGAAAAAACCAGAATCCCAAACGGCAGCGAGATCTACCTGGTCTCCTATGTCTCAGGAGGATAGCCCCGTCAATGCGAGAAATCCGTGATTTTTTTGAAATCGACGGCGACAAGCTCGAATACCATCTCATAACACCTCGAAAGAGCAGAGACACAACCCTCGTATTCCTGCATGAGGGCCTGGGTTGCGTAGCGATGTGGAAAGACTTTCCGCGTCGCGTCGCTGAAGCAACGGGCTATCCGACACTGGCTTACAGCCGGGCGGGTTACGGTGGTTCGACACCCTGCCAGCGGCCAAGGCCCATCACCTTCATGCATGACGAGGGTTTGAAAGTGCTGCCAAAGGTTTTCGCCGCTGCGGGGATATCTCAGGCGATCCTGGTCGGGCACAGTGATGGGGCATCGATCGCCCTGATCAACGCCGGAAGCGATAACGATCATCGCCTTAGAGGCCTGGTGCTGATGGCTCCGCACGTCTTTGTCGAGGAGGAGTTGACCGTCAATAGCATCCGAAAGGCAAAATCGGCTTATCGGGCAACCGACCTCCGTCAACGCCTGGCTCGATACCACGGGGACAATGTCGACCATACTTTCCTGAGCTGGGTCGATACATGGCTCGATGAAAGTTTCCTTGCGTGGAACATTGAAGGGTTCCTACCAAGTATCAGTGTGCCGACCCTGCTGATCCAGGGCGACGAAGACAACTACGGCACACTCAGGCAAGTGGAAATAATCAATAAACACCTGCCGGGTGGAGCAGACATGTTCATCCTTCCTGGCTGTGGACATGCGCCTTTTCGTGAATATCCAAGCGAGACATTAAATGCGATTACTGACTTTCTGGAAAAACATCAGCTTTTACAGCCAGAGTAAAGCCATAGCAAAACGAGCCTCTTTCCATTTTAACTTTTTGGACCGACATTCTCGGCTACTGAGTCATTCTTCCGGAGAATACAAGTGCCGATGAGTCTGAATGTAAACAAGCGTAGACAAAGCACCAGGACAAACGTCACCATCCGACTCACTATCAAGTAGAGAACGCAGGATAAAGTCAGAGACTATGCCTCTTGCCGCGGATTCAGCAGGTTCTGTTTTCATGGCACGGCGTTTGCTAAATAGCTGGGATTAGAACATCTTTCGAATCATCATATGCGACTCATCGATTATAAGTCTGTCCTGCCATGAGGAGGTACAAGATGGAAAGCCCTGTTTACCAACCGACTAACCCGGTCCGTTTCGTGACTGCTACAAGCCTCTATGATGGCCACGACGTGTCGATCAACATCATGCGCCGGATCATACAGGCTTCAGGCGCAGAGGTTATTCACCTCGGTCACAATCGCTCTGTCAGTGAGATCGTTGATGTTGCGATACAGGAAGACGCTCAAGGAATCGCCGTCAGCTCCTATCAAGGCGGCCATATGGAGTACTTCAAGTACATGTACGACCTGCTGCAGGAAAAGGGTGCGGGGCACGTGAGAATCTTTGGCGGCGGAGGTGGAGTTATCCTGCCAGAAGAGATCAAAGAACTTGAAGATTACGGTATCTGTAAAATCTTTTCTCCCGAAGACGGCCGGCGCATGGGCTTACAGGGTATGATTAACTACCAACTGGAACAGTGCGACTTCCTGCCTCCAAAACAACTCTCACACGACCTGAAGTCCCTGCCGCAACGTGACCCACAGGCCGTAGCAAGACTGATAACTGCTGCTGAACAGCTGGTCAGGCAGCCGGACGAAGAGTTGCAGTCTGTTCAAAAACAGGTCCGTGAACAGGCCGGACAAGTTCCCGTGTTGGGCATTACCGGTACCGGCGGCGCAGGCAAGAGTTCCCTGACGGATGAACTGGTGCGCCGGTTTCTGCGTGACTTCGACGACAAGACGATTGCCATCCTTTCCGTTGATCCAACGCGCAAACGGACTGGCGGAGCGTTGCTCGGCGACCGCATTCGCATGAATTCCATCGATACGCCAAGAGTGTTCATGCGTTCGCTGGCCACCCGCGACTCAAGCAGCGAGCTTTCGGTGGCAATCCGCGAAGCGCTCGACGTCCTCAAGGCGGCCGCTTACGACCTGATTATCGTCGAGACAAGCGGTATCGGCCAGGGCAACGCTGGCGTCGTTGAGATCTGTGATCTGTCACTCTACGTCATGACCAGCGAATTCGGCGCTCCGACCCAGCTCGAGAAGATCGACATGCTCGATTTCGCCGACATGGTTGCACTGAATAAGATGGAGAAGCGCGGCGCTGAAGACGCCCTGCGCAATGTCCGCAAGCAGTACCGGCGCAATCATCACTTGTTCGACGCTGATGACAATGACCTCCCTGTCTACGGCACCATTGCCAGCCAGTTCAACGACGTCGGCGTCAACCGACTATACCGTGCAATGATCGACAAGTTGAACGATAAGTGCGAACTCGGCTGGCAGTCTCAACTGGTCATCGGAGAAGGACAAAGTATCGCCCAACAAATCATCCCTCCGGAGCAGGTCAGTTACCTGGCCGAGATTACCCACACAGCGAAAGCATATCGCAAGCAGGTTCAGGAACAGACCGAGATCGGGCGGCAATTCTACCAACTTTCTGGCGCCCAGGCATTGCTGAACGAGAAATGCAACTGTCAGGTCGAAGAACTCGAAACCCTGAAGAATCAATCGGAAAATGCGCTGAGCGAGGAAAACCGTAAATTATTACAGAGCTGGCCAGAACTGAAGAAGGCTTATCGCGCTGAGGTTATGATCACCAAGGTGCGCGACAAAGAAATCCGCACCGAATTGACGACCACCACCCTCTCAGGGACGCGCATCCCCAAGGTCTGCCTTCCTGACTTTGCCGACTACGGTGAGATTATCCGCTGGTGTATGAAGGAGAATGCCCCTGGCTTTTTCCCTTATACGGCCGGGCTCTTTCCCTTCAAGCGGACCGCCGAA
>Ga0224504_10000162_pt1 | contig 28574 bp, 27 predicted proteins | sample SF_Oct11_sed_USG_3_FD_170160 | JGI IMG/M metagenome (GOLD analysis project Ga0224504, IMG submission 170160) | Sediment microbial communities from San Francisco Bay, California, United States - SF_Oct11_sed_USGS_24 | ecosystem: Environmental > Aquatic > Marine > Sediment | place: USA...
TTGAACACGCGGCCGAAGACTTCCCGGGACTTACTGAGAGTGTCGAGGTTTTGCGCCTTGTCGATGCCCAGGACGACAAGCAACGATGCCGTGCTCATCTTCTGGGTCTGCACGGACAACTGTTCGGCGAAGTGGCTGGCGCGCTTTAGATCCGAGGCGGCTGCGGCAGGATCCGCAAAGCTTGCGATCGCCAAGGCGAGGAGGGCGACGACGGCGACGACGGAGCTAGGGAACGGGCGCGCTTGCCTTAACATTGTCTCGCTTCCTTCTTCTGGACTATATTGTAGATATTATAATAACAAACTCCGGCCGGTTACGAAATCTGGTCGATTATATAGTGATATTGGGGATTTCCCGTACTAGAAGTATCGTGTTAATTTGACCGCTGACACCGTCAGAAGCCCCGGGGCCAATTTCGGTACGGGTCTCGAGAAGGCCTCGGGCTAAAGCGCGTTCAGCAGCCTTCCTTGCACTGGTCGGAGCACTCCGGAGCATTGCCCGTCGTCACTTCCAGGTCGTCCTTGCCGACCCTGAGGCAGCCGGAGGTCTTGAACTGAACGCAGACCGTAATTCCGTTGTCCTTGCAAATCCGGCCGATTTCCCCCTTCGGACCGGAGTCCTTGAACTTCACGATATCCCCGACCGCTACCGGCATGTCGAATTCTCCCCCCAAACCAGCGTCGCCGAACCGTGCCCTTGACCGTCATCGGCTCGGGGCGGAAGTCCCAAGGTCCGATCCCTTCGCTGCATACGACCGGACCTGACGCAATGTAGGAGGTCATTATAGGCTGATTGCCAAGCCCTGAAAATTCGGGCGATTGCCGAGTGGATCTAGGGATTTCCCTTACTGATCGTGCAACTCCCCGCGATCCTCACCAATTCCGCGAGAGATTCCGCCTGCATCTTTACCATGACGTGTGAGCGGTGAACCTCTACGGTCTTGGGACTGATGTCCAGCGCGCGGGCGACTTCCTTGTTGGATTTGCCCAGGATCACCAAGTCCATGACCTGACGCTCGCGCCGGGTCAAGCTCTCCAGACGGGCCATCGTCCTTTCGCGCGCGGCCCGCTCCTGGCGCAGGCGGGCGTCCTCCAATATGGACAACTGAATGCGTTCGAGCATCATCTGCTCGTCGAACGGCTTCTCGACGAAATCGATTGCGCCCCGCTTCATGGAGCGCACAGCCGTGGGCACGTCGGCGTATCCGCTGACGACGATAATCGGAAGGGTCACTTCCTCGGCGGCCAGCTTGCTTTGCAGCTCGATCCCGCTCATGCCCGGCATCCGGACATCGGTGACGAGGCATCCTGGCCGGCTCGGATCGTAGGCGTTCAGAAACTCCTGGGCCGATGCAAAAGTCTCGATCTTGAGGCCGATCGACTCCACCAGCCACCTCAATGTATCGCGTACTCCCGAATCGTCATCCACGACGAAAACTGTGGGCTCAGCCGACAAGCTCGGAATTCTCCTTGAGTGCGGAATTGTCTTACGCCGCTGGCGTCTTGTTTTTCGCGAGTCCTCCAACCCGAACCGGACCGCCCTGGATGAGCGTTCCACGGGTCGACAGCCCCATGTCCATGCGTTTGGCTTTGACCATGACAGGGCATCGAATATCACATCCAAGCGCCCCTTAGCAAAGCCTAGTCGGACCGCGCGCATGCTGTAGTCGAACTTCTGTTAGGGAGTCGTTAACGCCAACAAGGTGTCAGGCGCGGCGAGCGGCCCCGCGCCGGAAGGCGCAGGGTCAGCCGGGGGGCACCCGGTCGGCTCATGCGGCGGATTGCCGGGGGAGTACTGCCTGCTTGTGGGTGACCGGAACGAGCGCGCCGATCAACATGTCGATCTCTGCGCCGTTGCTGGCGAGGGGACAGATCAGCCGGTCTACCGTAAGGTACCATTTCTTGGAGACCGGCATGGGGGTGCTGCGGTAGATCGGCTGCGTCGCGGTCATCGCGCGGGCATAATCGGCGCTGAGTTCTGCCGCCTGTTGGGGGAAAGCCTCCTCGACGGTCCTGCCGGTGATCTCGAAGTCGAAAAGATCGACGATCCCCGTGCCGGCCAGACGATAGCGGAACACGGGCCCTGGCAGCGGCCTTTCCACATCGACCATGAAGAGCCACGGCAGCAGCGTGTGAATGGCCGCCGGGTCGACATGCTGGCGGCCCGGCAGGCCGTTCTCCGCCGGCAGTGTCCGCCAATAGTCGTAGAAGGCCCGCATGGTCGGGTGGGTCAGTTCCGTTTCCAAGTCCGCGCGCTTGTCTTCGAGGTCCAGCATGTCTGATCCCCCCTACAAATGCCACAGTGGTTAGGAGAACCTTAATTCTGCCACCCGGCGACGGGTTCCGGGTGGGCCATTCCTGTGACTTGGCTGTGTCCTTGTTGTGATAATACGTTGGCGCGAGGTAAGATTTTTTCACTTGAGGCCGCGCGCGGCGCGAAGACGAGGGACTTTCGAAGGCGGCCGGGAAAATTCAAATGAAATCAGTAAGGTGTCGGAACAGTGCCGGTCGCCCGCTGAAAGCGGTCTCGGCATATCACACCAAACGATAGGTCTGCGCGGCGACTGCAGAGGGAATTCACCTTAAGCCGCCGTCTCCGGTTACCAGTATGGAGACTCAAAGAATTTGGCTCAGAAACTCCTGGGTGCGCGGGTCCTTGGCCTCGGCGAAGAAGCTGGCCGGCGGGCCGTGCTCGACGATCACGCCGCGGTCGGTGAAGTAGATGTGGTTCGCCAGTTCACGGGCAAAGCCCATCTCGTGGGTGACCAGGATGCAGGTCATGCCGTCTTCGGCCAGCTCCTGGATGGTGACCAGGACCTCCTTGACCGTCTCGGGGTCGAGCGCGGCCGTCACCTCGTCGAACAGCATGACATCGGGGTTCATGGCCAGCGAGCGGGCGATCGCCACGCGCTGCTGCTGACCGCCCGAAAGCTCGCCGGGGTAGCTCGTCTCCTTGCCCTCCAGTCGCACCTTCTTGATCAGCCGGTAGGCGCGCTGCTCGACGTCCGCTTTGTCCTGCTTGAGCACGTGGATCGGCGCCATCATGACGTTCTCTAGCGCCGTCTTGTGGGGGAAAAGGTTGTACTGCTGGAAGACCATGCCGACTTTCTTACGCAGCTCGAGCTTGTCCAGGTCGGGGTCGTTCACCTCAATGCCCTCCACCTTGATCGAGCCCTTCTGAATGTCGTTCAGGGCATTGATGCAGCGGATCAGGGTCGACTTGCCGGACCCGGACGGCCCGATGATGCAGATCACCTCACCCTTCATGACGTCGAAGGAAATGCCCTTGAGCACCTCGAGGGGCCCGAACGATTTGTGCACGTCCTTGATGCTGACCATCGGCTGATCGGGGGTCCAGAGGCCGTTCTTGGGTGTTTCGTTCATCTCCGATGCGCCTTTGTCAGTTCTTGACCGCGAACTTGCGCTCCAGATGGATGGTCCAGCGCGCGATCGGGTAGATGTAGACGAAGAAGACGACCAGAACGAAGGTATAGAAGGGGGCGACGAGCTCGGGTTTGTCGCCGAGCGCGTTCAGCGCCTCGCGGGTCGACTTCATCATCTCCTGGACCTCCAGGATCGAGCACAGCGGCGTCGCCATGGTGAGAATGGCGTACCAATTCATCCATGGCGGGATCATGCGCTTGAAGCATTGCGGCAGAATGATCATCCACATCGTCTGACGGCGCGAGAAGGCCAGGCTTTCCGCGGATTCCCACTGGCCGATGGGGATCGAGAGCACGGCGCCGCGGACGATCTCGGCGATGTTCGCCATGATCGGCAGGCTCAAGGCGAAAGTCGCCTTCGTCCAGCCGGGGATGTCGATCTCGCTGCCGCCGATCTTGACGCGGAACGGCAGCAGCAACATGAAACAGAACAGCAGCACCAGCCAGGGCGAGTTGCGGAAGAACTGGGTGACTAGCCAAGCGAACCTGCGCAGCGGATCGAGGGTCGAGACCTGGGCGAGGCCGAGCCCGAGGCCCATGACGGTGCCCAGCAGCATGGCGAAGAAGCTGATCAGCAGGTTCAGCACGAAGCCTTCCATGATGAACGGCAGCCACTGCGGGAAGGCCGTCCAGAAGGTAATCGCGGCGGCGCCGGCCTGGGCCTGGGCGGCGCCGATGCTGAGCGCGAATGCGATCAAGGCGAGCCCCACCATCCAGGCCGGGACGGCGAGCCTCGGCACGCCGGCGATGGTCGGCCATGTCCAGGTCTCACGCGAGCCTTGGAAGACGGGTTTCAGAACGGGCAGGTCGGTCATAGGAGGCGTGCCCGAGTCGAGCCCCGGAATAGCACGCTTGAAACGGGACTTCGTATGGCTCCCCATATCAACCGTACCCCGGGATCTTCATCTTGCGTTCCCACCTGTGCATACCCCAGACCAGGACGGCGACCAGCCCGACGTAATAGACGAAGAGGATGATCATCATCTCCGGCACGTTGACGTTGTCGGACCACACCTGGTTCAGCGTATAGAGCATCTCGGGCACCGCGATGGCGTACGCCTGTGTGGTGGTCTTCAGCAGATTGACGAGGTTGTTGTTCAGGGACGGTAAGCAGACCCTGAACGCCAGGGGCAGGATCACGTAGACGTAGGCCATGAGCCGCGAATAGCCCAGGGATTCGGCTGCCTCGCGGGTCGATTCCGGCACCGCCTCGATGCCGGCGCGGAAGATCTCGACGTTGAAGGCGCCGGCGAAGAAGCTGAGCGAGATTACCGCCCAGCCGAAGCTGGTGATCATCGGCTCGTAGTAGCCGCCCATGTCGACCTTGGGCGTGAAGTTGCCGAGCACGAAGAAGAAGAACAGCAGCTGCACGTAGGGCGGCGTGTTGCGGAAGAACTGGATGTAGCCGCTCATGAACAGGCGCACGGCCCTGATCGGCGAGCCCTGCAGCCAGGCGCCGACAATGCCCACGACGAGCGAGAAGAACAGGCTCGCTACGATCAGCTCGAGCGAGACCCATATGGCCGCGACGAAGCGGTCCCATTCGTACTGCTCGTAGAAGATGACGAAGTTCCACCCGGTCTCGTCATAGAGCCGGCGGAAGAACGGCGTCAGCAGGTCGAGCACGACCAGCCCCCCCTCTCAGCCTCGGCGGACCCTACCGGCCCGCCCCCCGAAGGAAAGCGGCGCGGCCCCGGGGGACCGCGCCGCGCCTCGGCGGGTTACTGCGCCTCGTAGGCCTTCATGCGCTCGTGCATGTCGGCGAGATACTGGGTCGGCTGGATGCCCCACTTCTTCTCGAGCTCTATGAGGCGGCCCGAGGCGTGCCAGTTGTAGGTCATCCCGGACATGAAGTTGCCCCAGACGCCGCCAAGTTCCGCCACGGGAACGGCCAGCGCCCAAGGCGTGTCGTCCTCGGTGTTCAAGGGCATCTCGTAATCGGCCCAATCGCCCGAGGCGAGATCGGCCATGATCGAGGAGTCGTCATAGACCCAGCCGATGCATTTGCCGTCGCGCAGCGCCTGCTTGGCCTCGGCGTTGCCGACGAAGGCGACGATCTTTGCGCCGTAACGCTTGGCGACGACCTTGTTGTAAAACGCGCCCTGCTTGCCGCACACCGGTTTGCCCTTGAGTTCGGCCCAGGCCTTCACCGCGCCCGCCTTGGCCAGCAGGTTGGTGCCCGAGGTGTAGTAGTTGGGCTGCGGCACGCCGACGATCTTACGCCGGTTGGCCTTGTCGGACATGGTGGCGATCATCAGGTCGATCTTGCCTTGCTCCAGGAACTGCATGCGGTTCGAGGACTGTACCGGCACCAACTCGAGCTCGACGCCGAGCGCGTCGGCCACGTCCTGGGCCATGTCGATCTCCATGCCGACCAGCTTGCCCGAGGGATCGCGGAAGCCCCAGGGCTTGTAGTCGGCCTTCACGCCGACGACCAGCTTGCCGCGCTCCAGCACCTGCTTGAAGCGCTCGTTGGCCGCATCGGCCTGTGCGGCGGCAAAGGTGAAACCCAGCGCGACGGTCGTGGCCAGCGCGCCCAAAAGCGTACGTTTCAGCATAGTAACCTCCCTGCGGTTGAAGCTTCCCCGATGGCAGTTCCCGAAATGTCCGACCATTGCTGGCCGGGCCCCGGTCTGCCCAATTCCTCTTTATGCGGCAAGAGCATAGCGGAAATTCGAGAGCCTGGGAACCTTTGCATGGCACGCTGCGGGCGGTGATTGCGGCCGGGCTTGTTCCTGCGAGGCGGGCAGGACTATGTTCCGGTCTCGAGCGCCGCTGGCGGCCTCCGGTTGACGACCGACGAAACCGTGCGGGGAACGATGACCACTAATTTGCCGTTTCATGCTTCCGTCGTCGTGATCGGCGGCGGGGTGATGGGCTGTAGCGTAGCTTATCACCTGGCCAAGCTCGGCTGCCGGGACGTGGTCCTCCTGGAGCGCCACAAGCTGACCAGCGGTACGACCTGGCACTCTGCGGCCCAGGTCCGCCAGCTGCGCTCGACCCGCAACCTGACCCAGTTGATCCGGTACAGCACGGAACTCTATGCCGCCCTGGAGGCCGAGACCGGCCAGGCGACCGGCTGGACACGGACCGGCAGCCTGTCGATCGCCACGAATCCGGACCGGCTCACCCATATCCGGCGCCAGGCGGCGCTGGCCCGCGCCTTCGGGGTCGAGGCCCACGAGATCAGCCCCCGGGAGGCCCGCGAGCTGTGGCCGATGATGAACGGCGAGGACGTGATCGGGGCGGTCTTCTCGCCCGGCGACGGCCGGGTCAACCCGAGCGACCTCTGCTCGGCGCTGGTCAAGGGCGCCAAGGCCGGCGGCGCGCGTATCCTCGAGGGAGTCCGGGTTACGGGCTTCGCGGTCAAGGGCGGCCGCGTGGCGGGCGTCGAGACCGACCAGGGCTCCATCGCCTGCGAGACCGTGGTCAACTGCGCGGGCCTCTGGGGCCGGCAGGTGGCGGCGCTGGCCGGCGTCGCCGCGCCGCTCTACGCCTGCGAGCACTTCTATCTGCTGACAAAACCGGTCGAGGGCGTGACGGCCCACCTGCCGACCCTGAGCGACCACGACGGCCACCTCTATATCCGCGACGAGGTGGGCGGGTTTCTGGTCGGCTGCTTCGAGCCCTGGGGCAAGCCCCTGCCGATCGAGAAGCTGCCCGCGGACTTCGCCTTCGACCTGCTGAACGAGGACTGGGACCACTTCGAGCCGATGATGCTGAACGCGCTCAACCGCATTCCGGCGCTCGAGACCGCCGAGGTGCGCATGCTGCTGAACGGCCCGGAGAGCTTCACGCCCGACGGCCTGTTCCTGCTGGGCGAGGCGCCGGAGCTGCGCGGCTTCTTCCTCGGCTGCGGCATGAACTCGGTCGGCATCGCGACCGGCGGCGGGGCCGGGCGGGCGCTGGCCGAATGGATCGTCGAGGGCCGGCCGACCATGGATCTCTGGCCGGTCGATATCCGCCGCTTTGCGCCCTTTCAGAACAACCTGCGGGCGCTGGCCGAACGCATTCCGGAGGAGCTCGGCCTGCACTACGCGATCGCCTATCCGGGGCGCGAACCAACGACTGCCCGCAACCTGCGGCGCAGCCCGCTGCACGATCGCTTCGCGGCCAAGGGCGCCCGCTTCGGCACGCGCATGGGCTGGGAGCGGCCGAGCTTCTTCGTCCCGCCGGGGCAAACCGTTTTGAGCGAACTGACCTTCGGCCGCCCCGCGTGGTTCGACCGCGTGGCCGCCGAGCACAGGGCGGCGCGCGAAGCCGTCGCGATCTTCGACCAGTCGAGCTTCGGTAAGCTGCGGGTCCAGGGCCGCGACGCCGAGCGCCTGCTGCAAAGGCTCTGCGCCAACGATCTCGCGGTGCCGCCGGGCCGGGCGGTCTACACTTCGATGCTGAACGAGCAGGGCGGCATCGAATCCGACCTCACGGTCATGCGCCTGGCCGACGATGCCTTTCTGATGGTCACGGGCACGGCGCAGCCGACGCGCGAGGCCGATTGGATACGCCGCCACATGGCCGACGGCGAGCGCGTCGCGCTGAGCGACGTGACCTCGGCCGGCGCCGTGCTCGGTGTTATGGGACCGGGTTCGCGCGCCTTGCTTCAGGAGCTGAGCTCGGCCGACCTTTCGAACAATGCCTTCCCTTACTTCACCTGGCAGGACATCGACCTCGGCCATGCCACGGTCCGGGCCGCGCGCCTCTCCTATGTCGGGGAGCTCGGCTGGGAGCTCTACGTGCCGAGCGACTGCGCGGCCTACGTCTACGACCTGATCGCGGAGGCCGGCGCGGGGCATGGCCTAGTCGACGCGGGGAGCTACGCGCTCACCTCGCTGCGGGTCGAGAAGGCCTATCGCGCCTGGGGCCACGACGTCGGCCCCGAGGACACGCCGCTCGAGGCCGGTCTCGGCTTCGCCGTGCGCTTCGCCAAGGCCGAGCCCTTTATCGGCCGCGAGGCTCTGTCGGCCCAGCGCGACCGTGGCGTGGAGAGGCGCCTAGTCGTCTTGACCCTCGAGGATCCCGAGGCCCTGCCGCTGGGCGACGAACCGATCCTGCACGAAAGACGCATCGTCGGGCAGGTCACCTCGGCGGCCTTCGGGCATTCGCTCGGCCGTGCCGTCGCGCTCGGCTATGTCCGGCTGCCCGAGCGGGCCGCCGTCGAGGACATGATCGCGGCGGGCGGTTTCGAGTTGGACATCGCCGGGCGGCGTTTTGATGCCTCTGCCTCACTCGAAGCGCCTTGGGACCCCGAGGGCCGGCGGCTGCGGAGCTGATGATCTCTTGTCCGGCCCCGGGGCGGCTATTATCGTCTTCCGGGGCGCCCTGACGCGTCCAGGCGGGTATGGGTCGAACCGCGGCCAGCCATCGGGCGCGGGCTAGGCTAACCGGGGGTGTCATGCCTTGGGGATTGCTCAAATACGGCCTCGGCCGCCGTTATCCGGCGGGCCCGGATTTCCCGGCCCGGCCAGAGTTCAAGCCGCGCTACGACGTCGTCATCATCGGCGGCGGCGGCCATGGCCTGGCGACCGCCTATTACCTGGCCAAGGACTGGGGCATCACGAACGTCTGCGTGCTCGAGAAAGGCTATCTCGCCGGCGGCAACACGGGGCGCAACACGGCGGTCATCCGCTCCAACTACATCACGCCCGAATCGGTCCGCTTCTATAAGGAGTCGGTCGATCTCTTCAACGACCTCTCGGGCGAGCTCGGCTACAACATCCTCTATAGCCAGCGCGGGCAGCTGACGCTCGCCCATTCCGACGCCACGATCCGCACCTTTCGCATGCGCGCCGAGGTCGGCAAGCTGGTCGGCACACGCATCGAGATGGTCGACCGCCGGCAGATCCGCGAGATCGTGCCCTGCCTCGACATGGACGAGAACGCGCGCCAGCCGATCCTGGCCGGTCTCTGGCACCGGGACGGCGCGACCGGCCGCCACGACGCGGTCGCCTGGGGCTATGCCGCGCGCGCGGCCGAGTATGGCGTCGAGCTGCACCAGCGCACCGAGGTCACAGGCCTCGAGGTGGAACGGGGGCGGATCGCGGCGGTCGAGACCAACCGCGGCAGGGTGCGCGGCGGTCACGTGATCCAGGCTGTTGCCGGCATGTCCTCCGTGGTCGCCGCCATGGCGGGAATCCGACTGCCGATTCGCAGCTACCCCTTGCAGGCCATGGTGACCCAGCCCGTGAAGCCCTTCCTGGACCCCCTGGTCTCCTCGTCCGGCCTGCACACCTACGTCTCGCAGTCGTCGCGCGGCGAGCTGGTGATCGGCGGCGGCTCGGACCCCTACGAGCTCTACTCGACCCGCTCGACCCTGGAGCTCAAGGAGAGCCTGATCGCCCATACCCTCGAGCTGTTCCCCTTCCTGGCCAACCTGCGGCTCATGCGCCAGTGGGCCGGCATCACCGACATGACGCCGGACTACAGCCCGATCATGGGCGAGAGCCCGGTCAGGAACTATTGGCTGGACGCCGGCTGGGGCACCTGGGGCTTCAAGGCCACGCCGGTTTCCGGCAAACGCATGGCCGAGACGATCGCCCGCGAGAAGGCGCCTGAGATCCTGCACCCGTTCCGTCTGGACCGGTTCAAGACCTTCGACTTGGCGAACGAGATGGGCGCCACCGCGGCGAGCCACTGAGGAGATTAGACCTCATGAAGATCATGCCCTGTCCCCTGAATGGCCCGCGCAACATCTCGGAGTTCGCCTGCAGCGGCGAGGTCGCCGAGATGCCGGAGCCCAACCGCACCGGCGACGAGGACTGGGCGGACTTCATCTGGATGTCCAACAACACTGCCGGCGTGGTGCGCGAGTGGTGGTGCCACGTTCCGACCAACTACTGGTTCATCGCCGAGCGCGACACCGTGACGGACGAGATCCTCAAGACCTATCCGGCCGGCAAGGTCTTCACGGCGCGGCGCGACTTCCAAGGACGGGACGAGGGCCCATGAGAGCCGGCTCCAACCGCCTGCCGGCCCCGGCCGGCCTGCTGGTCGACCGCGAACGGCCCGTCTCCTTCGCCTGGGAGGGTGCGCGCTACTGGGGTCTCGCCGGCGACACCCTGGCCAGCGCCCTGGCCGCCAACGGCGAATGGATTCTGTCCCGCTCCTTCAAGTACCACCGGCCGCGCGGCGTGCTCACCATGGCCGGGCAGGACGCCAATACCCTAGTCCAGCTGAAGGGCGAGCCCAACGTGCCGGCCGATCGCCTGCCGATCTCCGAGGACCTGGAGGCCTGGGGCCAGAACTACAGCGGCAGCCTGAAGCGCGACCGGAACGCCGTTCTGGCGCGCCTCAGCCGCTTCATGCCGGTCGGCTTCTACTACCGCGCCTTCTACAGGCCGCGGGGCATCTGGCAGGCCTTCTGGGAGCCGATCGTGCGCCGCAGCACGGGGCTGGGCAAAGTCGATCGCGCGACCCCGCACGGCCATTTCGACAAGGCCTACGGCTTTTGCGATCTGGCCGTGATCGGCGGCGGCCCAGCGGGCCTCTCCACGGCGCTCGCCGCTGCCGGGGCCGGCGCCGAGGTGCTGCTGGTCGAGGAGAACCCGGTCCTGGGCGGTTCGCTCGCCTACGCCCGCTTCGATGCCGAGGGCACGCTGGCCGCGGCCCGCCGCGAGGCCCTGGTGGCCGAGGTCGAGGCGGACCCGAAGATCGAGGTCATGACCGGTGCAGTCTGCAACGGCTGGTTCGCCGACAACTGGCTGCCGGTGATCCGCGGCAACCGCCTTACCAAGGTCCGCGCCAAGGAGGTGGTCCTGGCGACCGGTTCCATCGAGCAGCCGGCGATCTTCCGCAACAACGACCTGCCCGGGGTCATGCAGGGCTCGGCCGCGCAGCGCCTGATCCGGCTCTACGGCGTTCGGCCGGGCCGGCGGGCCGTGGTGCTGGCCGGCGACGACGACGGCTACGGCGTGGCGCTCGATCTGGCCGAGGCCGGTGTCGAGGTTGCGGCCGTGGTCGATCCGCGCCCGGAGCCGGCGCCCTCGGCGCTGACCGAGGCCGTGGCCGGGCAGGGCATCGAGGTGCTTGCCGGCCATTGTGTCGCCGAGGCGCTCGCCGGCCCCGGCAACCGCCACGTCAGGGGTGCATTCGTGAGCCGGCTGGACGGTCAGGGCGGGGCCGTGCCGGGCGGATCGTCGATCGCCTGCGATCTGCTCTGTATGTCGACCGGCTACATGCCCACCTATCAGCTGGCGCTACAGGCCGGCGCCAAGCTCGGCTGCGACGATGCCGGCGCGCACTTCTCCATCACCGGCCTGCCGGACCACCTGCGGCTCGCGGGCTCGGTGGCCGGCGCCACCGACCTCGAGGCCGCGCTGGCCGAGGGCCGGCGCGCCGGCTTGCGGGCGGCCAAGGCGCTGGGCCTGAAGGCGGGGTCCGAGCCCGAGGTGCCGGCGGACAAGGGGCAGGCGGGAGCCAACCATCCCTGGCCGATCTTCCCGCACGCCAGGGGCAAGGACTTCGTCGACTTCGACGAGGACCTCCAGGTCAAGGACATCGTCAACGCCGTGGCCGACGGCTACTGCGAGATCGAGCTGGTCAAGCGCTTCTCGACGGTCGGCATGGGGCCGAGCCAGGGGCGCCACTCGGCGCTGGCCACGGCCCGGCTGGTGGCGCGTGCGACCGGGCGCTCGGTCGCCGAGACCGGGGTCACCGCGGCGCGGCCGCCCTTCACCGGAGAGAAGCTCGGCGTACTGGCCGGACGCGGCTTCGAGCCGGAGCGCCTGACCGCCATGCACCACCGCCACCTGGAGCAGGGCGCGCAGATGATGACGGCCGGCCTGTGGTGGCGTCCGGCCTATTACGGCACCAAGGACCGGCGCGAGGACTGCATCCGCGAGGAGGTCCTGGCGGTGCGCCGCAACGTCGCGATGATCGACGTCTCGACCCTGGGCGGGCTCGAGGTGCGCGGCCCGGACGCGGCCGAGTTCCTGAACCGCGTCTATACCTTCGCCTACGCCAAGCAGCCGCTCGGCCGGTCGCGCTACGTGCTGATGACCAACGACGCCGGCACGGTGATCGACGACGGCGTCGCCTGCCGCTTCCGCGACGGCCACTTCTACGTCACCGCCACGACCGGCGGGGTCGACCGGGTCTACCGCACCATGCTCTGGTGGAACGCGCAGTGGCGCCTGGACGTGGACATCGCCAACGTCACCGCGGCCACCGCCGGGGTCAACATTGCCGGGCCGAACGCGCGGGCGGTCCTCGCCCCTCTGGTCGAGGGCGCCGACCTCTCGGCCGAGGCCTTCCCCTACATGGGCCTGCGCGAGGCGAGCGTGGCGGGCATCCCGGCGCGCCTGCTGCGGGTCGGCTTCGTCGGCGAGCTGGGCTACGAGGTCCATGTCCCGGCCAGCTTCGGCGAGGCGCTGTGGGACCGCCTGCTCGAGGCCGGCAAGCCCCACGGCATGACTCCCTTCGGCGTCGAGGCGCAGCGCGTCCTGCGGCTCGAAAAAGGCCATATCATCATCGGCCAGGACAGCGACGCCATGACCACTCCGGACGAGGTCGACATGGCCTGGGCGATCGCCAAGAAGAAGCCGTTCTTCGTCGGCGGCCGCTCGATCGAGCTCAGGCGCCGCCATCCCTCCAAGCGCAAGCTGGTCGGCTTTACGCTGGAGGGCGCGGACGCGCCGCTGCCCCAGGAATCGAACCTGGTGCTGCGTAACGGCGAGATGGTCGGTTTCGTCACCTCGGTGACGCGCTCGCCCACTCTGGAGACCGTGATCGGCCTGGCCTACACGGCAGCCGACGAAGCGGAGGAGGGCGCCCCCCTGCGCATCAAGCTGACCTCGGGCCGGATGGTCGAGGGCAGAGTGGTCCCGCCGCATTTCTACGACCCCGACAACCAGCGCCAGGAGATGTGAGGCCATGACCGCGCCCGGCGACTTCCCGCGCCGCAGCTTCGTCGCCCGCAAGCTCGACGAAGCGGGGGCCGGCTTCGGATCCCTGGGCGACGCCGCCGTCGCGCTCGACTTCGGCGATTCCGCGGCCGAGGCCGAGACCGCCCGGCGCTTGGGTCTGGCCGACCTTTCGCCCCTGCCGCGCACCGGCTTCAAGGGCGCGGGCGCGGTCGAGTGGCTGGCCGGGCAAGGGGTCGAGGTGCCGGCCGAGAGCAACCGCGCGGCGCGCCAGTCCGGCGGCGAGCTGGCCGCGCGCCTGGCCCCCGGCGAGGTCCTGGTTCTGGGCGCCCCGGAGGCGGAGGCCGACGGCCTGCCGGCGGCGCTCGAGGCCGCCTGGGCGGCCGAGCCGCTGCCGCCCGGGACCCCGCGCGGCTTTCCCCTGCCGCGCCGGGACAGCCACGCTTGGTTCCTGGTGAGCGGCAGCGAAGCGGCGGCCATGTTCGCCAAGCTCTGCGGCGTCGACCTGCGGCCGGACAAGTTTCCGAACCTGTCGATCGCCCAGACCTCGGTCGCCCGGGTCTCGGCCATCGTCGTCCGCGACGACCGGGGTGGCACGCTGGCCTATCACCTGCTAACCGACAGCGCCTCGGCGGAATACCTCTGGGATTGCCTGCTGGACGCCATGGTCGAGTTCGAGGGAAGGCCTGTGGGACTCGCTGCGGTCAGGGCGCTCGGCGACGGCTGACCCCGCTGGAACACCGACGGCGGCAGGGTGGCTGCAGAGGCCAGGATGTATGCGGCCGTCCCTGCCGCCGTCGCGCCGCGGTCGTATCCGCGGCGCATCGGATCGGGTTTTCTCACGCTGGCGCAGGTGCGCTGAGCTGGCACTGTTTCCTCTTTCCACCCGGACTGCCGTGTCCCCTGTCCCCTGTCCGGGAGGCTCCTGTCGAACCTTAGCCGCGAGGCCTCGGAGAAACATTGACTTAGATCAAAAAATATCGGCTGGTCGTGTTGGCAGACCCGCCGGTGGCTTGGTAGAGTCGAAGCCCTGGTGACATGGGGGTAAAGCTGGAGCATGCGGGGATGGACGATACGAGCCCCTTGCCGAGCGAGACAGAGCCCGTGCTCTCGGTGATCGACGACGGCTTGTGCGAGGCGGCCGAGGCCCAGGCGCGCGACCTGGCTGCGATGCAGGCCGTCGCGACCGCTGCGCAAGCCCCCATGCTGCGCTTTTACCGCTGCCGGCCGGCGGTGCTGCTGGGCCGCCATCAATGGCCCGAAAAGGAGCTTCGGCTCGATTACTGCCGCGACCAGGGCATCGCCGTGGTCCGGCGGCAGAGCGGCGGCGGCGCCCTCTATACGGACGAGGGGCAACTGGCCTGGAGCCTGATCCTGCCCCGCGCCCCCGGCGACGGCGGGCCGAATCTCGCGAAGCTCCTGGAGCGGGCCTGCCGGGCGGTGGCTGAAGGGTTGGCGCGCCTTGGCGTGGAGACCCGTTTCAAAGCGCCCAACGACCTGGAGGTGGCGGGGCGAAAGCTCGCCGGTTGTCACGTGGCGGTGGAGCCGGGCGCGGTGCTGCTGCACGGCACCGTTCTGCTGAGCGCGGACGTGGAGCGCATGCTCCATGCGCTGCGCGTGCCCACCGAGAAACTCTCGCCCAAGGGCCTGGACGGGGCCCGCCGGCGGCTCGTCACCCTTGCCGAGCTGCTGGGAGGGCCGCCTCCCGTGGCGGCCGTGCGCGATGCCCTGGTCGCGGGCATGTCCGGCGTCTTCGAACTGGTCCCCCAGGCGGCCAGGGCGGACATTGCGGCCCGGCCGGCCCCGGTAGCGGAGCCCGCTGCGGCAAATGACGCGGTCGCCCTGCCGGAGGGGGAGGAGGTGGCGGAGAGCTTCTGGGCCTCCGGCGGCGGGTTGCTGCGCGCCCGCCTCTCCTTCGATGCCGGGCGGACCCGCATCGCGCGGGTAGCGCTCGGCGGCGACGTGACGGTCCATCCGGCCGATCTCCTCGACCGTCTGGCGCGATGGTTGGAGGGGCACCCGGTTGGCGAGTTGCGCCCCCGCCTGGCCGCCTTCTTCGCAGCGGAGGAGGTCGAGCTCCTGGGTTTCGGCCCGCAGGACCTGGCCCAGGTCCTGCAGCGCGCCCTGGCCCGGCTGGACGAGCAGCGGGCCTTCGGCATCGCCCCCGGGCAGGCCAACAGCCTCATGGTCCATGGTCCGGAAGAGTTCACCGCCGAGGAGATCGCCCGGCGGGCCAGCGTCATGCTGGTCCCCTACTGCGCCAAGATGCCGGCGTGCAAGTGGCGCCGCCGGAACCGCTGCACCGAGTGCGGCCTCTGCGAGGTGGGCGACGCCTACCGCCTGGCGCGCGAGCGGGGCTTGCGGGTGATCTCCATCAACAACTACGAGCACCTCTGCCGCACCCTCGACGAGCTCAAGCGCGACGGCGTCGAGGCCTACCTCGGCATGTGTTGTTCGCAGTTCTACGTCAAGCGCAACCGGGCCTTCCGCGAGGCCGGCATTCCGGCCGTGCTGATGGACGTCAGCGGCGCCAACTGCTACGAGCTGCACCAGGAGGAGCAGGCCTACGCCGGCACCTTCGAGGCCAAGTCCGAGCTCGACATCCCGCTGCTGGAACGGATCGTGGCGGCGGGCGGGGAAAGGACACTTTGACCCGCTGCCCGGTCCAGGTAGGGCCACACCGGGACAGGCCGGTCAAGGCCAAAGCGATAGTCTCGCCCTCCGACGAGCGCCCTCACGCCGAGTTGCTTGGACCGCAGCGGCGGCGCGGCGCAGAATGGCGCTTGGTTCAGCTCGCGAGACCCCGCCATGTGTGAGCTCTTCGCCATGTCGAGCACCGTGCCGGCCACGGTCAACTACTCGCTCGAGCGTATTGCCCGGCACGGCGGCCTGACCCACGCCAACCGCGACGGCTGGGGCATCGGCTACTTCGAGGGGCGCGACGTGCGCCTGATCAAGGAGCCGGCGCCGGCCAGCGACAGCCCCTGGGTCCGATTCATTGCCGAGCGCGAGCTGGAGAGCCACTGCGTGATCGCGCATGTTCGCTGGGCGACGCAGGGCGGGGCCACGCTCGAGAACACACATCCCTTCGAGCGCGAGCTGGCCGGCCGGCGCCACGTCTTCGCCCATAACGGCAGCCTGGACGATGTCGAGCACACGCTGCCCTTCGAGTCCGACCGCTTCCGCCCGATCGGAGACACCGATTCCGAGCATGCCTTCTGCGTCCTGCTGCAGCAGCTCGAGCCCTTGAGGTACGGCGCGACGGAACCGCCGCCGCTGGAGGCGCGGCTCGAGACCGTCGCCAGCTTCGCCGCCGAGGCCCGGTTGCTCGGCTCGGCCAACTTCCTCTATTCGGACGGCGAGGTGCTGTTCGCTCACGGCCACCGCCGGCGCTACGAGGAAGGCGGTCGGATGACCGAGCCCAGGCCGCCGGGCCTGCATATGCTCAGCCGGCGTTGCGCCGGCGCGTCGCCAGAGGTCGACTGTGACGGCCTCACGGTTTCCGTACCCAAGCAGGATGTCGCGCTGCTGGCCAGCGTGCCGCTGACCGAGGATCCCTGGGTCGCCCTACCCGAGGGTGTCGTGGTTGCGCTGAAGGCCGGGCGGGAGGTGGCGCGGATCGGGCCGTGAGAAGGCTCTCGCGGATAAGAACCGGAACGAGCCCATGCAAAGGGCGAAATCGGGCCCGTTTCACTTCGGCTTCAGGGTTTCGACGAAGGCGATCAGGTCTTCGATATTGTTCGGCGTCACCGTGAACTCGGCGACGAAGGAGGGCAGGTCGGTCAGCCGCTCGGTGTCGGGTACCCGCACGTAGACCGGATGGGGACGCCGCTCGAAGAAAGTCTGGAAACGCTCCAGGTAGTCGGCGCGCCGGGCCAGCAACTGGAACGATGGCGTGGAGCCGATGCCGCCGTAAGGGTTGTGGTCGCCGACCACGTGGCAGCGCGCGCAGTGCTGGACCGCCAGCTTGCGGCCCGCGGCGACATCGCCTTGGGCGCGCGAGGCGGAGAGGGGAAGCAGCAGGCCCAGAACGAACGCGACGGCTGACCGGTTCATGCCGGGAGATTAACGCGTTCCGCGCCGCCGGTGTAAGCCGGGTTGTCTATGACGCTCGATCTCGATTTCCCTCCACATATTGTGTATGCTTTCGACCGTGCCAGCTATATGTTGTCGGTATACGGCTGAGGGGCGTGCGGAAACGCAAGGAAGGGCGAGGGGAGGTTTCGAACGGTCCGGCAGGGAAGATATGTCCACTGAACACCGAAACGGTCCCCGAGGGACTTGCAACGGCCAAGGCGCGCGCGCGACGGGCCCCCGGCGCAAGAGGGCGGACCTCGTATCGGGCGGGAATCGGAATGCCCGGTCGCTGCAGGGGGCGTTGCTCGAGCACGGCCCGGAACCCGCCATGATCCTGGTGATTCTCTCGCTCATGGGCGCCAGCGGCACCGTGCGGATCCGCCGCAGTCGCCTCGACGGCTTCGGCCGGCCGCTGCGATGCCCGGCCGTGCAGGCGGTCTTCGCGAAGTACAGGCGCCGCTTCGCGGGCTGCCTCGACGGGCCCGACTCCGGCAAAGGTCCCCTGCGGCTGCGCTACTGGGAAGACGGATGCCAGGCCCGGGCCTTCGAGGTGCTGTGCGACATGGACCGGCGCGAGGTCCACGAGCTCTTCACGGCCATGGTTGCCAGCAACCTCGCATGCGGCGCCGGCCGCGACTCCGCTCTCGACGACACGCCGCTCGCCGCTGCCCTGGCCCGCGAGCTGGGCGCCGGATCCGCGTGACCCGGCGCCCCGTCGGTCACTCGCCGGCCGCGACCGTCAGGACGGCTGAGGCCGACAGCGTGGTGCGCGCGACCATGGCCACGAGCGCGTGCGCGGCGGCGGTCGGATGTATCAGGTCCCAGAACAGCACGCCGGTCGCATCGTAGCTGCCGCCGTCCGGCGGACAGGCCCCGGTCGGGACGCGGGTTCCATCGGGCTGCTGGATCAGGCAGGGCACGGTGACGTTGGCGAAACCGAAGGCCGCCGGATCCGTCAGGATCGCCCGGAACATGGCGTTGATGTCGACGATCACGATGTCGACGTCGAGCTCCGCGCTCAGCCCGGCCATGGCGCCCGCCAGGACTGCGTTGTGTGCGGCGACCAGCGCATTTAGCCCGGCCGCGGCCTCTGGGCTCAACACCAAACCACCCAGCGGCGTGTCGCCGAGGTTGGGCAGGTTGGGCACGAGGAACCACCGGCCGCCGAGGTCGTAAAGCTCCTGCACGGCCGTGACCAGATCGTCGACCACCAGAACGGGATCGCTGTCCCCGCCGAGGTAGTTGTTGGAGCCCGCCCAGACCACGACCAGGTCCCTGTGCTTGATCTTGCCGCCGGCGGCCGCGAAGTTCGCGACTTGGCTCAGAACGCCGGTCCCGGAAAACGGCCCGCGCGTGTCGGTAAAGGCCCCGGCGATCGCCTGGTTGTTGGCCAGTGGGTCGATGACGACGGGCGTCGTGTCGAAATCGCGCTTCGGGTCCAGAAGCGGCTCGAAGACCTCGATCCAAATCGGACTGTTGGAGAAGCGGCCCGCGAAATAGGGCGGGCTCGGCGGCTCGAAGCCGCCGGTCATGGCGAAGAGGTTGCCGGTATCGCTCAGGCTGTCCCCGAAGACGTAGAGACTCTTGAACTTCGAGCCTGATCCACCCTCTGCCCAGGCGCCGGGGCTTGCGGCGCCCAGCAGCAGAGTGACGAGCACCAATGCGCCCAGAAGTCGCTTGGTCATGTGCCTTCCCCTGTGTTGCACGGCCGTAGTCTTGCCGGATTTTGTATTGCGGTGGCTGGATGAACTATGACATCCGGCAGCATTGAGTACAATCGATAACCTATTGTAAGTTATAACATTTCCCATGGTCTCAGGTTGTGTTGCCCGATTTACTCTCCGGATCGAGCCGCTAGCCGGTGCGGGCGGGCGCGCCTCGCTAATCGGACGTTAAGCCGGTTCCGTCACCATGACGAAGCTCTGCGGCGCCCGGGTGGGAGCGAAATGCCGAGATGTTCAAGCACCTGACGATCACGGCGTTTGTCGCCGCAGCCCTGGTCCACCCGCGGCCCGCGGCCGCTGGCGCGGCGGCCTTCGAGACCTACGGCGACATCAGCCAGTATGCGATCCCGGGCATCGCCATGCTCTTCACCATGGCGCGCGGCGACCCCGAGGGCTTGGTCCAGCTGGGCGCCAGCACGGCCGCCACCTTTGGCACGGTGCAGGGCGTGAAACGCGCCGTCGACCGGGAGCGTCCCGGCGGCGGCGGCCTGTCGTTCCCCTCCGGGCACACCTCGGGGGCCTTTTCGGGGGCGTCCTACCTGCATTACCGCTACGGCTGGGAATACGGGCTGCCCGCCTATCTCGCCGCGGCCGCGGTCGGCTATAGCCGGGTCGAGGCGGACAAGCACTACTGGAGCGACGTCGCGGTCGGCGCGGCGATCGCCAACCTTTCCGCGTTCTTGCTGGACGATCCGATCAACGAGCGCATCACCGTCCTGCCGATGCTCGACATCCGCAAGCCCAGCTTCGGCATCGTCGCCTCGATCCGGTTCTGATCCGAGATCCCGAAGACGGCCGGCAGGCGGGTGAGGTCAGGGCTCGGCTCCCGTATCGGCCGAGGCGGCGGTTGGGTAAGCTACCCAGGCGCGAATGACATTATCTTAACAAATGGCTTCTAGTGTCTGCCGGGCGCCGTTTTCGATGTCTCGGGGCGGCGCGGGGCGGTTTCCATATTCTAGGCGGAGGAGGACGATGAGCAGCAGGACATGGACCGCGTTGGCTGCGGCCTGGGCGATTTTCATGGCCGCGCCTGTGGGCGCCGCCGAGGTCGAGCACGCGCTCTCGAACGGGGCGACCTTGATCACGGACGAGGCCGACGAGGTCCTCACGGACCGGGCCGCGCTCGACGAGATCTCCGCCCAATCGCAGGGCGAGCCCGACCCGACTCTCGAGGCCTACTGGAGCAACCCGGAGTTCGAGGTCTACTTCAACCACGAGGCCGTCGGCTACGTCGAGATGGACGACTGGGACGAGCTCGACGTGAACGACCTCTGGGAGTCCTACGTGGAGGGGTCGAAGGAGCAGTCGAAGCTCTTTGGCTACCAGATCCGGCCGTTGCGCTGGGTCGTCGAGCCGACCCTGGACCGCAAGAGCGCCGTGGCCTACTACGCGCTCGAGGTGCAGTTCGGCGAGGAGGAGCCGTTGATCAACCTGGTCGTCTACGATTTCGGGCGCTACGGCTACGAGGAGATGACCTTGGTCCAGAGCTCCGGCGCGTTCCCCGCGGCCCGGGCCGGGGGCATCGCCACGCGGATCGCCGCGGCCTACGAGTTCGGGCCCGAGAGCGACTACGGCGACTTCACCGAGGGCGACACGATCGCGGCGATGGGCGCCGGCGGGCTGGTCGCCGCGGCGCTCGGCGTCAAGTTCGGCAAGGGAATCCTGGCCATCGCGCTGGTCTTCCTCAAGAAGTTCTGGTTTATCTTCCTGGTCATTCCGGCCGCTATCTGGAAGTTCTTCACCGGCCGCTCGAAGGAGGCCGAGGCGGAGACCTGAGGCGCCGACGAAGGCCGATGGATTGAAAACACGAGAAGAATAGCACCACATGTCATCACCGGGCGTGACCCGGTGATCTAGAAGACCGGCGGGACCGCGGGCGTTCCTGGATTGCCGGATCGGGTCCGGCAACGGCACGTCGGGTCGGGCGGACACCTGCGCGCGATCAGTCGCAGTTCTCGCAGTAGACGTGGAGCAACTCGCCGAAGCCGTTGGTCTTGGTCTTCAGGTTCGTGACCATGACCTTCTGGCCCTCGCCATAGCCGGCGGCCCCGGCCCGGCCGACCAGGCCCAGGTCCCGCGATGCGATCACCGCGAGCGCCAGCGCGATCACGGTCAGGACGGTCTTGGTGTAGAGATCGGTCTTCATGAGTGGCCTCCCATTCTTGGCCGGGCGAGCACCCCGGCCCTCGACCGTATTACGCGTGGCGTCGTGCATTCGTGCAAGCGGTGGTGTAGATTTGATCGCGTGTCCGGGGTGGCTCGGCGCTAACAGTGCGGAAAGCCATAGTCTGGCTCTACTTTGGTTTCCCCGGCGGAGAAAATCTCTGCGTGAAAGCGTTAAGGTTCAAGGTACTGATCAGAAATGGTGTCCCGTTCGCTAGGTAAATGGAACATTCATCGCAAGGCCGAACTCGATCAGATGGAGTCTGCCCATGGCCTAACCGGTGGCACCAGCAGGGGGCGGCGATATGCAACCGAGCAGATCAACCATGCCTACGCCATGCTCCTGTCGTCCCAGTTTCAGGGCTTTTGTCGCGATCTCCATTCAGAGGCAGTTGACCATGTCGTGACCCACTTCTCCGGTGGAAATGGTGCGTCGGCCAGCCTTCTCCGTGCGAATCTCGTTTGGGGTCGTCGACTCGACCGTGGCAATCCAAATCCGGGAAACCTCGGTAGTGATTTTAACCGCCTTGGTATAGATTTTTGGGATCAGGTGAAATCGGCGCACGCCTGGAGCCAGCGGAGGAAAGATCGATTGGAGATGTTAAACGAATGGCGCAATGCGATCGCTCATCAAGATTTTTCAAATGTTCGACAGCCGCTTCATCTCAATGACGTTCGTGCTTGGCGGACTGCGTGTAATGGCCTGGCGAGAACTTTTGATCGCGTTTTGTCGAGGCATCTCACTGCGATTGTTGGGGCGCAACCATGGTAGTATAGTGGACCTATGATCCAGCTGCCTAACCATAAATCGTCCACTCTCGTCCAGGTTGGAGACCGGGTTCTGGTGCGTTTTGGCACCCGGAGCATTCGGGCGGAAGTGATAGAGGATCTCGGAGGAATCGGCGTGGGAGGGCGCCAGATCGTCCGTGTGAAAGCCTTGGAGCCGACCGATGGCGAGCGCGAAGAGTTCGAGGTTGCGGCGGACGAGTTGAATTGACCCGGCATAAGACGGAGTCAATCTTTCAATAATTGCGGCTCAGCCTCTTATTCGGTGTGGCGGTTAATGGATGGCCTGGAGTTGCCCCGGTTTCTTGGAGGGTTATGGATTTGGGCGAGCGGGGGGTAGCTGGTTCCTCATAGTGGTGCAGTAAGCAAGCAGAAGGGCTTCGGAGTTTGGCGAACGGTTGGACCAAGGAGGCTCTAATTTCCTCGCGTCACCGCCCAGTATATCCCAGGTTGCTGACGTAGCTGGCTTGCGTTTGGCCACACATTATAAAGATCGAAGGGCATAAGGTGTTCCTCTTATAGATGTAAAATTGATTTGTTTCGGTTTGGCATCGCCAAAGAAATGGTGTGAGTTAGCAATAGGATACCCTTAATGTTCTCTTGCAGAAATTAACCCCCCACCATCGGCAAATTCAGCCCCTGCTCTTTGGCACAAGCGATTGCCTCCTCGTAGCCCGCGTCGGCGTGGCGCATGACGCCCGTCGCCGGGTCGTTTGTGAGAACGCGTTCCAGGCGCCTTGCCGCTGCCTCGGTACCGTCGCAGACGATGACCATGCCGGCGTGCTGACTGAAGCCCATGCCGACGCCGCCGCCGTGGTGCAAGCTGACCCAGGTGGCGCCACTGGCGCAGTTCACGAGCGCGTTCAGGAGCGGCCAGTCGGAGACCGCGTCGCTGCCGTCCTTCATGGCTTCGGTCTCGCGGTTGGGGCTGGCGACCGAGCCGGAATCGAGGTGGTCGCGGCCGATCACGATGGGGGCCTTCAGTTCGCCGCTTGCGACCATCTCGTTGAAGGCGAGGCCCAAGCGCGCACGCTGACCGAGGCCGACCCAGCAGATCCTGGCCGGCAGGCCCTGGAAGTGGATGCGCTCGCGGGCCATATCGAGCCAGGTGTGCAGGTGCGTGTCGTCGGGGATCAGCTCCTTGACCTTGGCGTCGGTCGCGAAGATGTCCGCCGGCTCGCCCGAGAGCGCGGCCCAGCGGAAGGGGCCGATGCCGCGGCAGAACAGCGGCCGGATATAGGCCGGCACGAATCCGGGGAAGTCGAAGGCGTTGGCCACGCCCTCCTCGAGGGCCACCTGGCGGATGTTGTTGCCGTAGTCGAAGGTCGGCACGCCGCGCTTCTGCAGCTCCAGCATGGCCTCGACGTGCACGGCCATCGACCGCTTGGCGGCCGCGACCACCGCCTCGGGGTCGCGCTCCTGCTTGCGCTCCCACTCGTCCAGGCTCCAGCCGGCCGGCAGGTAGCCGTGCAGCGGGTCGTGCGCCGAGGTCTGGTCGGTCAACAGGTCCGGCTTTACGCCGCGCTCGACCAGCGCGGGCAGCACCTCGGCGGCGTTGCCGATCAGGCCGACCGAAATTGCCTCGCCCTCCTGGCAGGCCGCCTCGATCAGCGCCAGCGCTTCGCCCAGATCCGCGGTGCTGGTGTCCAGGTAGCCGGTCTCGAGTCGCTTCTCGATGCGGCTCGGCCGGCACTCCACGGCGAGCAGGCAGGCGCCGGCCATGGTCGCGGCGAGCGGCTGGGCACCGCCCATGCCGCCCAGGCCCGCGGTCAGGATCCACTTGCCGGTCAGGTCGCCGCCGAAGTGCTGGCGCCCGGCCTCGATGAAGGTCTCGTAGGTGCCCTGGACGATGCCCTGGCTGCCGATGTAGATCCACGAGCCGGCGGTCATCTGGCCGTACATCATCAGGCCCTTGCGGTCGAGCTCGTTGAAATGCTCCCAGTCCGCCCAGTGCGGCACCAGGTTGGAGTTGGCGATCAGGACGCGCGGCGCGTCCTCGTGGGTCTTGAACACGCCGACCGGCTTGCCGGATTGCACCAGAAGGGTCTCGTCGCCCTCCAGTCGCGTCAGCTCCCGGACCAGGGCGTCGTAGCAGGCCCAGTCGCGCGCCGCGCGACCGATGCCGCCGTAGACGACAAGCTCCTGGGGCTTCTCGGCGACCTCGGCGTCCAGGTTGTTCATCAGCATCCTGAGCGGCGCCTCGGTCAGCCAGGACTTGGCGGTGAGCTCCGTGCCGCGCGGCGCGCGGATCTCACGTGTGTTGTCGAGGCGGGGATTGTCGCTGTCTTGGTTCATGGTCACTGTGAGGTCTCCATGTTGGAGAGATAGTCCTGCCGGCCGGCGATGCGGTAGCGGCTGCCCGGATAGCTGAGCCGCGCGCGCGAGACAACCAAGCCGTTCGACCAGGTGCGCCGGATCACCAAGAGGCAGGGTTCGCCGGGACCGAGGCCGAGCAGCTCGCGGACTACGGGGCCGGGCAGCTCCGCCTCGACCACGTGCTCGGCGGCGTCCATCGGCCCGAGACCGGCGAAGTATTCGAAGGTGGTGGTGCAAGTGAAGTCCTGGTCCAGGTAGCCGGGCGCGAAGGCCGGATTGACGTGGCGCTCCTCGACCTGGACCGGCGTGCCGTCCTCGCGGTGCAGGACGAGCGAATGGAACACAGGCGCGCCGGGCGCGAGCGAAAGCGCCCGGGCGACCTCGGGGGTGGCACCCTGGCGGGCCAGACGCACGACCCGGCAGGCGTGCGCGTGGCCCCGTTCGGCGATCTCGTCGCGGATATCGCGGATCTCGAGCAAGGCCGATTGCGGCTTCACCTCCGCCACGTAGGTGCCGTCGCCCTGGACCCGGGTCAGCCAGCCCTCGACGGAGAGCTCGCGCAGCGCCCTGTGCGCGGTCATGCGGCTGACGCCGAGCGCGCGGGTCAGCTCGTTCTCGGAGGGCAGGCGCTCGCCTTCGGGCCAGTCGCCGGCCAGGATGCGGCCGACGATGTGGTCCTTGACCTGGCGGTAGAGCGGCGCGGTTTCGTGGCGTCTGATCGCGGCCATGGGTTTTCGCGGGGCCGGCCCCGCCTCGCTGCGGTCTCGCCACTTGTATAGACAACTTCGGCGGGCGAGGCCAGTCCCCGCCGCGGGCCCCCGCCGCGGGCCGGGTTTGGACTTAAGCGGCCCGGATCGCCCGCTGCGCCTCCGCGGCCCTCTCCCGCGGGCCCGACCCCGCGAAGTAGCGGTCCAGCAGCGCGAAGAGCTCTTGCGGATAGAAGGGTTTTTTCAGGAATTCCCGGGCGCCGCTGCGCTGCGCCGCCAGGACCGCCTGCTCACTTCTGTAGGCGGTGACCACCACGGGAACGAGTCCGGGACGCAGTTGCTGCAGCGTGCCGATCAGGTCGAGCCCGTTGCTGTACCGGCCGAGCTTCATGTCGACCAGCGCGACCTCGGCGTCGAAATTCCGGGCCGTCGTCAAGGCGGCCCGGGCGGTGAGGGCGATCGCCACTGAGAAGCCGGCCGCGCGCAGGACCTCGGCGGTCCCGTCGGCCACATCGCGGTCGTCATCGATGATCAGAATATTGCCACGCGTGGCCGTCGTGGCCACGGGGTCCGCTTGGCGGGGCGTCGGGACGGCCATATTCCGGAATTCTTCCAAGGCCTTCTCCACTGGTTGTCCGAGCCCTAGGATCGGTCTAGCAGCCTCCCGTTAGAGATAACGCGCTTGTGGTGGCCTTAGGCTGGCCGGGTCGATTAGCCCCGGCGGGCCGGCTTTCCACCTTGAGTCTTCCCCACCGTGCTAAGGATCCTTCCGCCTCTCGTTGCGCCCTGCTTGTGGCTTGTTCTCTAGACGGTCGCCTCCTCGCCCCGGTTTCTGTGCTCGCGCACAAGATCGAGGGTCCGCCCGACCGCCAGCGTCGTTGCCAGAATGAAGGCGGCGACCAGGAGCGGATCGTAGGTCAGTTTGGTGCTGGCGAGCCAAACGGACTCCAGCACGTTCGGCAGTGCTTGCGCCTTGGCGGCGGAGAAAATGAGGGTGGACCCCGAAGCGACTGCGGCCGCCAAGAAAGCCAAATTCGATTTCATGACGTTCCTCCTCGATCTGAACCGTTCCCGTTCGAATGCCAAGGGTCCGTTGACCCCGCCTGAGTTACATTAGCAAACATAATGACATAAAAGTAGAGAAAAAGCAAAAAGTTTTTTTCGAAATATTAACCAACAATCTTATTATATCGCAAAACAATAGGTAATAATTCGTATAAATCCATTTATACTACAGTAAATAAAGTATTTATTGTTGCATCTTGGGGGAGTGACCTGTTTCGAAGGTTTGTCCGGCCGCGGCAAGACGCCGGCTAGGGCGGCTGGCGTCTTGCTGCAATTCAACGTTCGGCTGATGGTGGAGGTCCGCCCACGATGATAGTCAGATCAAGAACAGTTCGGGAGCCTGCGTATCGGGTGTGGCCGGAAACTGGTCGCTCACCTCCAAGGCGTGAGGTGGCGTCCTCCTAGGCCGACAGCGCGCCCCGTTTGTGGTCGTGTTCGCGGACGAGGTCGACCGACCGGCCGATCGCCAGGGTCGCGGCAAGGACGAACGCGGCCACGAGCAACGGGTCGTAGGTCAGTTTGGTGCTGGCGATCCATACGGACTGCAGCACGGTGGGCAACTCCTGCGCCGTGGCGGCCGAGAAGACGAGGCTGGTGCCGGCGGCGATTGCGGCTGCCAGAAATGTCAGGTGCGATTTCATCGTGTCTCTCCTTGATCTGAACCGTTCCCGTTTGTTTCCGCAGGTCGCTCCGTGCGACCGGTATTTGTTTGTGGTTTATAATCTCATAAGATACAAGAAAAAACAATAGAAATCTTCATACTATATTAACTATATATGACATCAAGATTTACCATGTTTCTGATATCACAATATAAACGTGATTAATACATGATTAAGACGCGATTCAATTCAATTTAAGCACAAATTAAAAGTAATGTTTCTTTCAACCCGGGTCGACCCGGCCGGTGTCGGCCCTCGGTCGGGCACGGCTGCGCCAGGCGGGCAGGGCGTGCTAGATTTGTCCCCGGACGAGACAGAACCGGGGAGCAAACGCGCCCCGTTGGTTAGCGCGAGGCAGGCCGCGATGGATCCTTACCGATACCGCCCGGGACGCTCCCCCTTGCTGGTTTCCATACCGCACGCGGGCACCCAGGTGCCGCCGGAGATGGCGGCGCGCATGACAGAGGCGGCCCAGGCGCTGCCCGATACCGACTGGCACGTCGACCGGCTCTACGACTTCCTCGAGGATCTGGACGCTTCGGTGTTGGCCGCGACCCAGTCGCGCTTCGTCATCGACCTCAACCGCGCCCCGGACGGCGCGCCGCTCTATCCCGGCGCCAGCAATACGGAGCTCTGCCCGACCACCACTTTCGACGAGCAGCCGGTCTACCGGGCCGGAGAGGGCCCGGACGAGGCCGAGGTCGCGGCCCGGCGGGCCCGGGTCTGGCGGCCCTATCACGAGCGGCTGCAGGCCGCGCTCGAAGCGATCAAGGCGCGCCACGGGGTTGCCCTGCTGTGGGACGCCCACTCGATTCGCAGCCGCGTCCCGCGCTTCTTCGAGGGCCGTCTGCCCGACCTCAATTTCGGCACCGGCGGCGGCGCGACGGCGGACCCGGAGCTGGTCGCCCGGTTGGCGGATGTCGCGACCGCGTCGGGTTACAGCCATGCCGTCAACGGCCGCTTCAAGGGCGGCTACATCACCCGGGCCTATGGCCGGCCCGCCGAAGGGGCCCACGCGGTGCAGCTCGAACTGAGCCAGATCATTTATATGGACGAGGCGCCGCCCTATGGTTTCCGCGAGGACTTGGCGGCCGGCATCCGCCCCGCATTGCGGCGGCTGCTGGAAAGTGCCGTCAACTGGGTATACCGCCGGGGGCGACTTGCACGCGGGTAGATGGTATTGTGACTTGAATGGTTGATCGAGACAGCGGCTCGCTCGCAGTGTGGTGCGCGTTGGAACGGCCAAGGACGCTCAATCCGTACCGGGTCCTTGCGGGCCGGTTGCCAGACGTCCCGGTCGAATGAGTACCGTGCGATGATGACTGACGCAGCGCGATTTGTCAGCCTCCTCACCCACGATACCCTGGCCTTGATTCTCGCCGGGGGACGCGGCAGCCGCCTCGGTGTTCTGACCGACTGGCGGACCAAGCCGGCGGTGCCTTTCGGCGGGAAATTCCGCATCATCGATTTCAGCCTCTCCAACTGCCTCAACTCGGGGATCCGCCGAATCTGCGTGTTGACCCAGTACAAATCCCATGCGCTCATTCAGCATATCCTGCAAGGCTGGAACCACCTCAATGTGGAGCACGGCGAATTCATCGATATCGTGCCGGCGCAGCAATGGGTGGATGAGGAATCCTGGTACCAGGGCACCGCGGACGCGGTCTACCAGACCCTGGACATCGTCGAGAGCTACACTCCGAAGTACGTGCTGATATTGGCCGGCGACCACGTCTACAACATGGATTACGGCGAGCTGCTGGCCGCGCACGTGG
>Ga0224504_10000163_pt1 | contig 28431 bp, 18 predicted proteins | sample SF_Oct11_sed_USG_3_FD_170160 | JGI IMG/M metagenome (GOLD analysis project Ga0224504, IMG submission 170160) | Sediment microbial communities from San Francisco Bay, California, United States - SF_Oct11_sed_USGS_24 | ecosystem: Environmental > Aquatic > Marine > Sediment | place: USA...
TGATCCAGACTCGAATTGTACTCCTGTTTGCCTTGTTGCTCGTCACCAGCATCGCCTTCGCCGAGGCAACAGCGGAACCCGGCAAAGCGGAGAAGATATCCGCGGCCGCGACAGAAAACCGGCAAGTGCTCCACTTCGATGGCAATGAATTCTCCGGTCCGGCGTGGAATCGACTCGTTGCCGAAGGCAGGGCCGCGCAGTTCTTCCTGGTTGGTGAGGAACACGGCATTGCCGAGAATCCCAAGCTCGTCGCCCAGTTGTTCTCAGAACTCTCGAAAGCGGGTTATTCGAAACTCGCGATCGAAATTTCGCCGACCATGGCGTCGATGCTTGACGCGGCACTCGTGAATAACGGATTGGATGGTCTGCGTGCCCTGTTCTCGCAGCCCGGTGGCGAGCCCGCGTTCTACGGCATGGCGGAAGAGGCAGAGATGCTTGCCGCGGTTCGCAAAGCTATACCAAGTAGCCAGCCCGTGCTGTGGGGCACCGATTATGAGGTTGCCGGTGATCGGCAGCTTCTGCAGATACTCGAGCGCGCGAAGAAGCCTGCGGCTGCCAGGTTGGCACTCGATAATCTGGTCGCGGCGTCAGCCGCCTCGTGGGCCGAGTATGCAGAAACCGGTTCTCCACAATTCATATTCAGTTTCGCGGGCGACCCCGCGCTGGTTCGCGCGGTAAGCGAGGCGTGGCCGAAACCGGATCCACGAAGTGCCGTGATCCTGAACACGCTCGAGCAAACGCTCGCCATCAACAACCTCTGGATACAGGGCAAGCGATGGGAGTCAAACAAGGAACGCGCAGCGCTACAGCGTCAGAACTTCCTCCGGTACTGGCATGCCGAGACGCAGCGCGGCGAAGCGCCGAAGGTCATGGCCAAGTACGGTGGATCCCATATGGTGCGCGGTCACAGCCAGACGGCGGTCTACGATCTTGGCGCCCTGCTTCCGGAAATTGCGGCAATCGAGGGCGGCCACAGCTTTTCCATGCTAATACTGCCTGGTGCCGGCTCATTGCTTGCAGGCCTGAATCCGTCGACATGGACTTACGAACCTCACCCGGCGGAAGGTGGCTACCTAAAAGGTCTCGAACCGCTCATGAACGCGGCCTTTGAAGAAACCTACACGTTGATCGATCTTGCTGCGCTGCGAACGTTGGTCGGCATGTCGAACAAGAATATCGATAACGAGTTGTTTCGTATCATCCACGGCTTCGACATGCTCCTCGTGATGTCCGGGTCGAACCCATCTGGCGAGCTGGAGCACGACTAAGCCCGTCCCTGCGATTTGCGGGCTGGGTCACAGATTACAGCGCAAATTTCCCCAACACTGTCTCCTGCACGCGAGAGAGCGTGGTGGCGCGCGGTCGCGTCACGGACTAACGGATTATGTCTAAAAGGGATTTTTGTGATGTGGCAATGGATTCGTAAGGCATTACCAGTGGTGCTGGTCCTCGGACCTGCGGCGCTGGCGGTTGCACAGGACCTGTCGGGGGCCGACATGCGAAGCCTCGACGGACAGGTGCAGGAGATCAAATCGGACGTTTTGAGTATCGCGTCCGAGCTGAACAATCTCGAGGAACGGCTGCTATACCCGTCGAACACGCAGGTATCGGTGTTTGTCGCCCTGGCGCCGGAGGAGACATTTCGTCTCGACGCCGTGCAGGTGACGATTGACGGTGAGCTGGCAACGCACCATATCTACAGCTTCAAAGAACTTGAGGCCCTGCAAAAAGGCGGTGTGCAGCGCGTCTACACGGGCAATGTACCGACCGGTGACCACCAGATCAGCGTGACCGTCAACGGCAAACTGAAAAACGGTAACGACTTCAGCGAAAGCGGCGATTTCTCATTTTCCAAGGGCGTGAAGCCCAAAGCGCTTGGCGTGACGCTGGCACAGCCGGGCTTTGGCACTGACCCGATCCAGGTTGGAGCCTGGTAGGTGATGCGCCGTACGCTGCAATTCAGACTGACGGTCCTGACCGTTGCCGCGCTGTCATGCAGCGCCGCCGCGGATGATCAGCTGAATGATCTCTACTTTGGTGAGGCCCTGTATGAGGCCCACCAGGGTAATTATTTTGAAGCGCTCGAGCGGCTGGACACTGAGGTGCGCCAGCACGTGGCCGTGGATGAGCCCGAGCTCGACAGTCTGTATGTACATTTTAACGATGCCGAATTTTCGCTGGGCGATTTCGAGCTTCGCTATCGCATGCACCATCGTGCGGGCCGCGCGATCAGGGCCGTGCTCGAGGGCGCAGTCGAGGAAACCGTGCGCAACGACGCCGCATACCGACTTGCGCGCATTCATTTCCAGAAAGGCCAGATGGAAGACGCGATGCTCGCGCTCGATCGTATCGCCGGCGAGGTTCCCAAGGCGATTCAGGACGATATCGAGTTTCTGCGTGCCAACGTCTACCTTGCACAGGAACGCCCCGAAGAATCGATGGCGAGTCTTGAAAAGCTGGAGGACTCGAAAAGCTATGGCGGTTTCGCGGCCTACAATCTTGGCATCGCACTGTTACAGAGCGGGCGCCACACGGAGTCTCTTGTACAGCTGGAGAAAGCCGGGCTGATCGAAACCGACGATTCCGGTGAACTCGCTATCCGTGACAAAGCGAACCTGGTCCTGGGAACGATCTTCCTCGAGGAAGGAGCCTACGACCGGGCCGTGCCGTTCTTCAATCGAGTACGACTTGACGGTCCGTTTTCGAACCAGGCCCTGCTGAGCGCCGGCTGGGCCAGTCTGTCCGCAGAAAATTACGATCGCGCTGTGGTGCCGTGGAAGATCCTGGCGCAACGCGAAGTGACCGACCGCGCGACTCAGGAAGCGCTGCTCGCCCTGCCGTACGCTTACGGCAAGCTCGATATTCACGGCCGCGCGGCTATCCATTACGGGAATGCCCTCGATGCATTCGGTAGCGAAACCGAGAGACTGACCGCGTCGATCGACAGCATACGTGATGGCAAATTCCTCGAGGCGCTGATACGCGAAGAGATTCGCAAGGACAATGACTGGGTCATTCGTCTGCGTTCCCTGCCCGAGACACCGGAAACCTACTACCTCATGGAACTCATGGCGTCGCATGATTTCCAGACCGGACTGCAGAACTACCTCGACCTGGCCGACCTGAAGCGCAAGCTCCTGACCTGGGAGGGTGGGTTTGACGCTTACGAGGAAATGGTCGATATCCGGAGCGAGCACTACAGCCCGCTTCTGCCCGAGGTCGATGAAACATTTCGCAAGCTCGATTCGCGGATGCGTCTGCGCAATGAACAGCACAAAATGCTCATCAAACGCCGCAACGACCTCCTGACGACGCCCAGACCGGAGTTTCTGGCGACGCCGAACGAACAGGCAATCCTGGCTCGCATCGACCACATCGAGAGTGCACTGGCGCTCGATTCGCGGGCCGATCGTGAAGAAAAAGCAGAGCGGCTGAACAGGATTAAGGGCCTCGTGATCTGGGAGCTCGAAACCCAGTATCACGAACGGTTTACAGAATTTGACAGGAACCTGCGCAGCCTCGGTGAAGCGATGGCCGTGGCGCAGACCGAGTACGACGAGTACGTTCGCTCGCGGCAAGCCGCCAGCCACAGTTTTGAGGGTTACGACAAACCGATGACGAGGTTGCGTGCGGATGTGCAGCAGTCCGTCGAGCACATTGATCGCCTGATGGCACGGCAGGGCTACCTGCTGGAAGTTGTCGCCATCGACGAGTTGATCGCCCGCCGTGAGCACCTCGAAAACTACGGCGACAAAGCGCGCTTCGCGCTGGCAGATAGTTATGATCGTGCCACGCAAGCGCAGGCGCGCCTGGAAGAAACACAATGAAGCGCCTCGTACTAACAACGGGTATCGCTTGCCTGGGCATCGCGGCTTGTTCAACGACCGTACAGCAGCAAGGTACTTTGGCCGAACTCGAAAGCATCCAGGCGGACCTTAGCGAGATACATCTCGAGGATAGCCTCGAGCGCGCCGCACAAAGCTACCGTCGCTACCTTGCCGAAACATCGGAAAATTCGCGCACGCCCGAGGCCATGCGTCGCCTGGCTGACCTGCAGATCGAACAGGCCTACGGCGTTATTGGCAGCGGTGAACTGGCCGAGATGAAGGCGCCCGAAGCGGCCGTCGAGTCGGCTGCCATAGTTGCCGATGGGCGCAGCACGGTGCCTGCACAGCCGACCGAATCCGATATTGAGTTCGAAGAGCGTGCATTGAACCGTCAGGAATTCCTGGCTCAGTCCGAAGACTACACAGACGAACTGCTCAACGCGGACGGCTCGGCCATACCGGCGGGCCCGCGTGAGGCAATCAAAACCTACCGCCAGATTCTCGAGCAGTACCCCGGCTACGAACGTAACGATCGGGTCCTGTACCAGATGTCCGTGCTTACGACGAAATCGGTCAGCCTGACGAAGCCATGGAAGTCATGAACCGGATGGTTATGGAGTACCCGCATTCAAGGCATCTCGATGAAGTGCAGTTCCGGCGCGGCGAGTATTACTTCGTACGTAAGAAGTTTATCAATGCCGAGGACGCCTACAGTGCGGTTATCACGCTTGGTTCGAATTCGGACTACTATGAGCTCGCGCTCTACAAGAAGGGCTGGACGCTATACAAACAGTACTTCTACGATGAGGCGCTCGATAACTTCATGGCCATGCTTGATCATCGTAAGGATGTCGGCTTCAATTTCGATGAACTCGATGATGACAGCGATGAACATCGGATAACGGATACATTCCGCGTAGTCAGCCTCAGCTTCTCGAACATGGGTGGACCTGAAGTCGTCGACGACTACTTTTCGCAGAAAGGGCATCGTAGTTACGCGGACAAGATTTACCGGAATCTGGCGGAGTTCTACTTCAGCAAAATGCGCTATGACGATGCGGCTTCTGTCTACGGGTCGTTCGTTAGTCTCAATCCGTATCATAAGGTCGCGCCGCACTTCGGTATGCGCGTGGTCGAAATTTACGGCGATGCCGGATTCGCCCAGCTCGTCGTCGAAGCCAAGAAAGACTTTGCAACCAAATATGCACTGGATGCCGACTACTGGGACCGCGTTAATATCGACGAATCACCTGAAGTTGTCGGCTTCCTGAAAACCAACCTGTCCGACCTGGCAGGGCACTATCATGCGCTGTACCAGGAGGACGTGTTCGTTGATGAGCAGCCCGCCAATTTCGTCGAGGCGAATCGTTGGTACAGGCAGCTGTTGGGCTCGTTCCCAGATGATGAGGAAACGCCGGGCATCCATTACAAGCTGGCTGACTTGCTGCTCGAAAACGAAGATTTTATCGAAGCGGCGCACGAGTACGAACGCACGGCCTACCATTACGACGCGCACGACAAGTCGTCTGCGGCAGGATACGCTGCCGTATACGCGTATCGGCAGGAACTTGATGTCGCGACGGGCGCGCGCCAGCGTGAGGTCAAGGAAGCGACGGTGGACAGCTCCCTGAGATTTGCGGACACGTACCCGGAGCATGAGGAGGCGCCTGTAGTCCTCGGCGCCGCTGCCGACGATCTCTACGAGATGAAAGATTTTCCGCGGGCCATCCAGTCCGCGCAGACCCTGATCGAACGTTACCCGGCATCCGATGAGAAGCTGCGGCGCTCGGCATGGGCGGTTGTCGCACATTCCTCGATCGACATTGCCGAGTTCCAGAACGCTGAAGTCGCCTACAAGAACGTCCTGCGGCTTACGTCGGAGGATGACGAGTCGCGTCCCGCGATCATCGACAGCCTGGCCGCATCGATCTACAAGCAGGCAGAGCAGGCCAACCTTCTCGAAGATTATCGGGCTGCAGCAGGGCACTTCCTGCGCATCAAGAGCGTGGCGCCCACCTCAACGATACGCAGCTCGGCCGAATACGATGCCGCAGCGGCCCTCATGAAGCTTGAAGACTGGGCAGAGGCATCCGACGTGCTCGAAGAGTTTCGGACATCGCATCCCGAACACGAGCTGAACTCCGACGCGACGAAACAGCTGGCTTTCATTTACCGCAAGGACGGGCAGACCGCACGCTCTGCGGCCGAGCACGAACGCATCGCAGCCGAGGCGACGGATGTCGAGTCGGGCCGTGAGGCACTGCTGCTCGCGGCGGAACTGTATGACGAAGTGCCGGTAATTGACGACGCGATACGCGTGTACGAACAGTACGTCGACGACTATCCGCGTCCGCTCGATATCGCGATGGAGACCCGCAACCGCCTCTCGGAGATTTATCACGAGCAGTCGGACTACCAGCGCTATTTCGATGAACTAAACGAGATGATCGAAGAGGATCGCAATGCCGGTTCTGACCGCACGGATCGCAGTCGCTTCCTCGCGTCAAAAGCTGCGCTCGTTCTCGTCGAGCGTGAGTATGAACAGTTCGCACGCATGGAGCTCGCCCAGCCCTTCGAGGAGAGCCTGGCGCTCAAGCAGAAGAGCATGGACGAGACTCTGGCATCCCTCGAGGGGCTCGTATCCTATGAGGTCGCCGACGTCACGGCTGCCGCAACCTATTACATCGCCCAGGTTTACCTGAATTTCAGTGCCGCACTGCTTGATTCCGAACGGCCGACAGGACTGACCGCCGCCGAAATGAACAGTTATGAAATGGTCATTGAGGAAGAGGCGTATCCGTTTGAGGAGCAGGCGATCGTCATTCACGAACAGAACTTCGAGCTGCTGGCTTCCGGCATTTATAACCCGTGGGTGCAAAAGAGTTTGAATAGCCTTGCGGATCTCATGCCGGGGCGCTACGCCAAAAACGAATCAAGTGAAGGTTTTGTCGGCGCGGTAGAGGTTTACGCATATCGCATGCCGATTGCGCCGGCGTCGCCGATTGTTGGCGAAGACGGTGTGGACGTGTCGGAGAATGAGGCGCCGGCCGAGGCCAAAAAAGGTCGTGTCGTGCTGTCCAGGAATGCGGGAGATAAGCGATGATCATACGCGGTATAGCGCTGGCCTCCCTCTGTCTGACGCTCGGTGCGTGCGCGACGACGACATCGAAACCGCCGCCCCAGGCGCACATCGAAATTCAGGAGCAGGTCGGGTTTACAATCACCGAGCCGGTTACGGTCAGCGATTCGGTAAGAACCGACTATGAAACGGCGCTGGTCCTCCTCAGGCAAGGACAGGACGCCCAAGGGATCGCACTTCTCGAGTCCGTCATCGAAAATGCGCCAGGCGTCAGTGGTCCACGCATTGACCTCGGAATTGCGCAGCATCGCGCAGGTGATCTTGAGTCAGCGGAACGCCACTTGTTAAGCGCGCTTGAGCTCAATCCGGATCATCCCGTAGTGCACAACGAACTCGGCATCATCTACCGCAAGACAGGCCGCTTTGCCGAATCCCGGCGTAGCTACGAAGCGGCGCTGTCTGTGTACCCAGGCTACCATCATGCGCGCCGCAACCTCGGCGTGCTGTGCGATCTGTATCTCGCCGATCTCAAGTGCGCACTCGCTTCTTACGAAGCGTATATGCAAACGGTGCCAAGCGATGACCAGGCGTCGATGTGGATTGCCGATCTGCGTGCTCGCGTCGGCCAGCAGGAGTGACTATGACCAGGCTACCCACCCTTTATCTGTCCTTGTCCCTGCTAGCCGTGCCGGCGCTTGCTGAAGAGGTCGAGGCGCCAGCTGCCGCAGACACGACCAGCGAAGAAGCGACGACAGAAGAAAACGGCAACGGTATTTCGAGTCCCAAGACCATGTCGGGCATGTCCATTCTCGGCAACGAGGAAACGCCGAAGTCGCTGGTTATCGTGCCGTGGAAATCGTCTGAAATGGGCGATTCCATTAGCCTGTCCGATACGCTCGAGGACCGAGCCACGCCGGTCGACAAGGAAGTCTTTTTGCGCGAAGTCAGGTACTACGAGATCCGCAAGACCGAGAAATAATCACGCAATGTGAAGTACCTCAAGAAAGCACGTATTTCCTACCTACATAATGCGCCATTGTGCTCTGCGTCACACTTCCCTTATTGACGCACGTCTATTCTATTCTCCGCACCCGATGATTCCGGGATATTTTGTCAAAGAGGATTAGAAAATGGACACTTTCTACTCAATCGTCAGTTTTTTCTCGACAGGCGGCATGTTCATGTACCCGATTCTGATCGTGTTCGCTTTCGGCGTCGCGATTGCAGTCGAGCGCTTTGTCACACTGACTATGGTTACGAACAAGAACCAGCAGGCATGGGACAAAGTTCAGCCGCTGCTGGACAGCGGCGAGTTCGATGAGGCGCATGACGTGACCAGCGGTGATGAGTCGACGATTTCGCAGGTACTGAACATGGGTCTGTCATTGCAGGGCGCTGTTCGCCGCCGCGAAGACATCGAAATCGCAATGGAAGAGAGCATGATGCAAATCGTGCCCCGCCTTGAGAAACGCACACCCTACGTTGCACTTGCCTCAAGCATCGCAACACTGCTCGGACTGCTGGGCACCATCATGGGTCTGATCCAGGCGTTTACGGCTGTTGCTAACGCCAACCCGGCTGAGAAAGCGGATCTGCTGTCGGCCAGTATCTCGGTCGCAATGAACACCACGGCATTCGGTCTGATGGTTGCTATTCCCTTGCTCATCGTGCACGCGATCCTGACGAGTAAGACAGGCGACATCGTCGATAGCCTCGAGATGGCGACCGTCAAGGCGCTGAATGTTTTCTCACGCAGGGCAAAACGCGCTGTTGAGGCCTGATCGCCATGGCGCGCAAACGACATCATTACAAGCGTCGGGTTAGTACAACCTACGAGATTGACGTCACCACGTTTCTCAATCTCATGGTGGTGCTGGTCCCGTTCCTGCTGATCACAGCCGTGTTTTCCAGGCTGACTATCGTCGAGCTCAACCTGCCCAGTGCAGCGGGCGGCCCGACGAACAATCAGGATAACTTCCGTGTTGAGGTTATCGTCCGCGAAGCGGGTATGGAGATCAGCAATGGCTCGGCGACGATCGCTTCGATTCCGAAGAAGGACGAAGAGTATGACCTCGAGTCGCTCTCCGAACTGATTGTCGAACTGAAGCGCGACTACCCGGACCAGGAAGAAGCGTCGGTACTCATGGAGCCGCGAATTCCTTACGACTACCTGATCCAGGTCATGGACGTCGTGCGCAGTATTGAGGTGCCGACGGACGTTGAAGACGAATACGAACTGTATGCCCTGTTTTCGGACATTTCCGTAGGAGATGCGCCATGAGGAATTCACGACGAATCAAACGCATGGGCCGCAACCGGCTGAAGATCAGCAAGATGAATCTGACGTCTCTGATGGATGTGTTCACGATCCTGGTGTTCTTCCTGCTGGTTAATTCAGGATCCGTAGAAGTCCTGGAAAGTCCGAAAGACGTGAAGCTTCCCGAGTCACGTATCGAGTCAAAGCCGCGCGAGACCGTGGTTATCTCGATCAGTGCCGAGGAAGTCCTTGTACAAGGCCAACTGGTCGCATTCGTGGAGGATATCCTGAACGGCAAGGAAAACGCCGTCGCGCCCGTTAACGCCCGCCTCGCAGAGTTGAAGGAGAGCGTTATCGGTATCAACACCAAGACCGTTGCCGCCAGCCAGGAAGTTACGATCCTGGCCGATCGTTCAGTCCCGTTCACCGTCGTCAAGACAATCATGTCGACGTGCACATCTGAGGGCTATGAGAACGTATCGCTGGCGGTAATCCAGAAAGCGACCCAGGTAGCGAGCGCTACCTAGCACCCCATGGATGAAGGTGACACAGTGAAACCGGATAAGTCCGAAGAAGAACTGTCCCTCGAAGAGCAGTCTCTGCAAGAGAAGGTGAGGGAATCCGAAGAGGCCATGGCGCGCCTCGAAGCGGAACTCCGTGATGTTGACATTGAACTCACGCAGCTCGCCGGGCAGAACCAGAAATATGAAGCACTCGGCAACGTTTGTCGGTCGCTCGAGGAACTCAAGAATCTCGGTGGTACCGGGCTCTTCTGGAAGGCCGAGAATGGTGACGTCGATGCATACCTGCACGAGGCGCGGGAACGTATTCATCAATTCTGCGAGAGCATTGTCGAGGTCGAGCGGCGCCGCGAAGGCATTGCCGCGAAAATCGGCAACCAGAATGCCTCACTTGATGTCCTGCACTATGAGCTACTAGATGCTATCGAGCGCGAGGACCACCGTCGCAACGAGTGGCTGGTCGAACGCGAGTCGGATGAAATACCGCACTACGCGATGGTCATGCCCTGGCAGCGTCGTGGTGAAGAGGACAGGCGCTACCGCCGGTCACTCGGCTCATCGCTTGCGACATCGTTCATTCTTGCCATTCTCATCGGGTCGATTGCGATCCCGATTCCCGACAAGTCCAAGAAGATCGAGTTGCCGGAACGCATGGCCAAGCTAGTGTATGAAGCATTGCCTCCGCCTGCACCGACGCCCGCACCGATCGTCGACGAAGAAATACCCGAGCCTGAGCCGGAACCAGAACCGGAACTTGCCGAGGAAACACCTCCGGAGCTTGTGCCTGAGTCGAGCGAAGAGCCTCGCGTGGCCGAGGTCCAGGAGCCGGACATCAAGGAACAGGTCAAGTCGAAGGGCATTCTCGCGTTCCGCGACAGTTTTGCCAGTCGTTCGTCCTTACGTCCCTCAACCCAGCTGGGTTCGCAGGCGCGCTTGAACAGCGCCGGCGAAAACGCGGTCGGGCGTACAGAGCGAGCAATGGTTACGACCAACGCGCCGGGCTCCAGCGGTGGTATCAACCTCGCGAGCATTAGCCGCGATGTTGGTGGCGGTGGTCCCGGCATGGGCGGCGTCGCTGTTTCTCGGGTATCCAGCTCGATCGGCAACGGTGGTGACGGCTTCGGCGATCGACCGCTGTCAGGCGGCGCATTGGCCGGCCGGACCGACGAAGAGATCCAGATTGTCTTCGATCGTTACAAGGCGGCCCTGTATCGCCTTTACAACCGTGAGCTACGCAAGAATCCGACCCTGCGTGGGCAGGTGATTATCAAGCTGACCATCGAGCCTGATGGATCGGTGTCGTTCTGTGCGCTGCAGTCTTCGGACATGAATGCGCCGGTTCTGACTGAGCAGGTTGTGGATCGCGTTACAACCTTCGATTTTGGCGCCAAGGAAGATATTTCGGCAGTAACGATCATTTATCCGATCGATTTCCTGCCGGCAGCGTGATGAGTTTACGTAATCACAGTGAAATACCAATCCTGTGATGCAGTTCAAGCTTTGATGCAGGTGAGTGCGTCATAGTCATTTTTTAAACAGGAAAAAGGCAAACTCGCTGAAAGGCGGGGGCGCAAAGTCACCGGCCTAAAGAGCTTCGTGCTTCAGGGTAGCGGGACCGCCCGGTATCAAGGGTAGTTCGACCTGCAGTCGGTGGCGTCAACGCAACGGATGCGACATAACGACGATGGTCGAACAAGAACAATATTCTCGCTCTAACGCTAGCCGGCGCGGCTGCTGGTGGCCGCGGCTTGTCGCCGGGCTAATGTTGCTGTGCGCGTCATTCGCCGCTAACGCCCAGGCGGTTGACTGCTCGACATTCCCGAACGCGACGATCGACGGCAACGTAGACCCGAATCCCCCGTCGAACATCAACGTCGATACTGACTGCCGGGTTGTCAATTTCCCGCAGAGTAATCCGCTCACCAGTAACTTCGCTTTTTACACGAGTCCGGGGCAGACCGATGTCCGTCACCTGCTGATCTTCGACAACGTTTATCACATCGGGCAGATGTCGTGCGCCATTGTGCTTAACCACAAGGTCTGGTTCGTCAATGGTGCGTCGAGTTCGGTTCAGGAAGGCTGCCAGAATCTGCTGATTCCCGTCGAGAAGATCGACAAGCGAAATCCGCTCGGGGATACGGCGACAGTCGGTGTGCCGTTTACCTATACGCTACTGATCCCCGTGTTGTTCGATCCGGCCGCGGATGCGAGCGGCACTGCGACTGGGGTTATCGACTTTACCGGCTCGCCCAACGAACTGCACAGCCTCGTTGTGATCGACGACCTGAACGAGACCGGCGTCGACCTGACCTACATCGGTCATACGGTGACGTGGCAAGACTCGGGTGCGGCGGTAGCGCATACGTTTTCAAATGTCGGCGGACAGCTCACGTTCACGATCGATCCGAACCTCGTTGTGCCGGCGGCCGAGCAGATCCTGATCGAACTGGAGGTCGTGCTCGACAACTCACCGGTCAATGCGGTCGGCACGCAGTTTATCAATACGGCGAGATGGGAGTTCGGCCGGCTCATCGAGGGCATCTTCTATGCACCGCTGCCGGGTGAGTCGGGTATCTCGGACCCGCTCACGATCGGCGGACCGGACGTTGCGGTGACCAAGACAGGTCCTGCCAGCCTGAATCGCACGTTGAATCTCGGTGAGTGGGGCATCTTCGGGCTGGATGTACACAACACCGGCTTGAGCGACGCTTTTGGGGTCACGATTCGCGACCAGTTGCCCGACGGGCCGACGGGGGGCATGTGCGATGTCTCCCCGGAGATTCTGAGTGCGCAGGTTTTTGCCTCCGATGGCACGACTGCGGTACCTGGCAAAGGGTCGTTGATCGAAGGTGTTGACTACTCATTAAGCTATTCCGGCGCGCCGAACTGCGAGCTGAATTTGAACATGCTGAGCGCTGCCGCGGTGATCGGTGCTGGCGAGCGGCTCGTCATCTCCTATCAGACGCAGCTCGATGCCGATAGCCAGAACGGCGTGCTGCTGACGAACATCGCGGGTGCGACACAGTGGTACAACGGTGACGCGAGCAACGCTGATCGCATTGGCTACACGCGCACGCTGACCGATGGCACACCCGGCACCCTCGATCACGAAGACGAGCACACTGTCGAGGTCGGCCTGTTCGGCTGGTTCTTTGAGAAGACGGTTGAAAACCTGACGGCTGGTACCAGCCCGGCAATGATTGCCGCACCAGGCGATACGCTACGGTACAGCGTTCGCCTGCAGACGACCGATGGCCCATTGGCGAACTTCAGGCTCTATGATGACCTTGGCTCCATGAACGGCACCGCCGTATTTGAGCCCGGCACCCTCACCCTGGTGCCCGCCACAATTCCAGCCGGCGCGAACACGAGTTTCACAGACGCGAACGGTGGCACGAATGCGACCGGTGTCGTTGAAATTCGAGATCTGGATCTGCCGGCATTCAGCGACGTGACCATTCAGTTTGACGTCACGCTGCGGGCCGCCATTGTGGACGGCACCATCGTGACCAACCAGTCTGACCTGATGTCAGATGTGGGCGTGGTATTAGCCGTGAGCGACGATCCGAACATCAACGGCCAGGCCGATCCCTCGGTCAATGGCGACGAGGATCCGACAACAGTGCTCATCGAGGGCGTGCCGCCCGAACTGCTCACCAAGGCCAATACTCAAGCCACCGCAACAATCGGTGAAACTTTCAGCTACGAAGTTACGGTTCCATCCGTGCCACATAGCGCGCCGCTCTACGACGTGCGAATCCTGGACGACCTCAGTGCATCAGCTGCGGATCTTGAGTTTGTCAGCGTTTCTAGAGTTTCCGGTAATGGCAACTGGACGCCGCAAAATACCGGATCAGCGACCAGCCTTGTAATCGAGGATCCGGTCAATGGCATCGATATCCCAGCAGGCCGTCAGGCCACCGTCGAGATCACGGTCCGACTGACGGATACTGTGACCAATGTCGCCGGTCTGGCGTTCACGAACACGGCCTCCTACACTTACAATGTGCTCGACGGCGACAGCACCACAGAGCGTCCGGGCCTGCCGGGTACGACGGAGCCGATGACGGTCGTCGAGCCCGACCTGACGATGGAAAAGACCGGTCCGTTGCGTGCACGCCTCGGCATACCCGATACATTTACGCTGAACGTGCACAACGCAGGTGATTCGCCGGCGTACGTGGTCACACTGAACGATCTGCTGCCGAACCTGCCGGACGGCGGCATGTGCGATGCGGCACCGCAGAACATCACGGCACAGATCTTCGAAGCCGATGGCACAACGCCAGTCTCACCCGTGCTTGCCGAAGGTACTGATTTCACTGCGACCTTCGCGGGCGACCCGGTTTGTCTGCTAACGCTGAATATGTTGACCAGTGAAACCACGATCGGCGTCGACCAGCGACTGATCGTGACCTACGAAGCACAGGTTGATGCCGGTAGTCTCGAGAACACCGCGCTGACCAATATCGCCGGTGCCACGGAGTGGTTCAGCATCGACCCATCCGATCCGGCTGGACGCACGTACACGCGAACATTGACGGACGGTACGGTGGGCACACTCGATCATGAGGATGCCCACACCACAACTGTATTTACGCCGGTCCTGATCTTCGAGAAGTATGCGGTCAACGTGACGACCGGTGAAGACCCGGCAACCGTCGCGACTCCGGGCGATCTGATTCGCTACACGCTGCGCGTGGAGAACACCAACGACACGGCGATCGACAGCTTCGATATTGTCGATGAACTCGACCGACTGAATGCATTACCGTACTTCCAGGCGGGCACGCTCAACGTCATTTCCGTACCGGCAGGTGCGGACGACACGAACAGCGATCCGAATAGTGGCGCTTCGGGAACAGGTCTCCTCGACGTCCGGGACTTAAGTCTCTCAGGAGTGGGCGACAGCATCGAGATTGTCTTTGAAGTCCAGCTCGCGCCTGTCATCGCGAACGACACGGTTGTGCTGAACCAGTCCGAGGTCCGCTACGCCGGCAACGCCGTGGCCGTCAGTGATGACCCCAACGTTAACGGGGCGGCAGACCCGAACATCGAAGGCGACGAGGACCCGACCGAGATCCTGATCCAGTCTGCGCCGTATTTCGATATCGACAAGGTATCGAGCTATATCGACGGCGACCCCACGGTGCTGCTGGCCGGCGAAACGCTGCGCTACACGATTACAGTGCAGAACACCGGTACCGATAATGCGACGAATATGTCCATGATCGATATGGTGCCGGCGAACACCACCTACGTTGCCGGCAGCACGACGCTGGACGGCGCGCAGATCGCGGATGGCCCGAATGGCTCACCGTTGATCGATGGCATATTGCTCGGAGATATTGCGGGCGGCGGGCAGACCGTGGCCGTAGTATTCGATGTGGTCGTCTACCCCGATGTGCCGGATGGCACGATTATCTCCAACCAGGCCTTCGTCAGTGCCGTGGACCAGGGGCTGGTCGACCTGCCTTCGGATGACCCGCGTACCGAGATCGTGGATGACCCGACTCGTGATGTTGTCGGCAACTTCCCGCTGCTCTACGCGTTGAAGACGGCGGCGCTGCAGATCGATAACGGTTCACCCGGCATCGTTGATCCCGGTGATACGCTGCGCTACACGATCACGGTCTACAATAACGGCAACGTACCCGCGACGGCGGTCGAACTCCTCGACAACGTTCCCGCGGACACGACCTATGTTCAGGACTCCACGACACTGGATGGCGCTGCCATTGGCCAGCCCGACGGTGGTGTATTCCCGCTCGAAGCACGTATTCTGATCGGCAACAACGGCGTACTCGATCCGGGTGAGTCGACGACTGTCGAGTTTGACCTGCAGGTCAATGCTGCCGTACCGCGTGGCACGTTGATTACCAACCAGGCAACGGTCTACAGTGCCGAGCTTGCGAACCTGCTGACCGATAGCGACGGCGATCCCTCAAACGGTGCGCAGCCGACCGTGGTTGTCGTCGGCGACGCCCAGGTCGTATCGATCGTCAAGGACGTCGCGGTTGTCGGCGGTGGTACGGCCATCCCGGGCGCTACGCTTGAGTACACAGTTACCGTGCAGAACGTCGGCAATGTGCCCGCCCAGTACGCGTTGGTCCGCGACAATCTCGATGAAGTCAATCCGGGTTACATCACCTACGTCGACCAGTCAGCCACAATGAACGGTTTGACGACGGGCGTCAGTGTGGCCGGCCAGATCATCACGGCGGACTACTCCACCGACTACGGACCGCTCAACCCGGGCGAGACCATAACGCTGCGCTTCCAGGCAGTGATCGACCCGACTCTCGTCGAGGGTACATCGATTGCCAACACGGCCCGCGTCTACTGGGATGATCCGCAGCAGCAGGCCGAAGCGACCGTGACGATCGACGTCGGCGCCATGCCGGATGCCGGTATGCTCAGCGGTAATGTCTGGCACGACGCCGATCACGACAACACGCCGGGCGGCAGCGAACGTCCGCTCGAAGCATGGACCGTCGAACTGCTGCTCAACGGCCAGTTCGTGAGAGCCATGCAGACGGACGTTGACGGTTACTACCTGTTCACCAATGTCATGCCGAACTACACGGCCGGGGATACGTACTCGCTGCGCTTCTCCGCACCGGGTGCGGGCGCTACCACGGCGATGCTCGGCGAGACTGACTCTGATTTCACCGATACGCAGCAACGTATCGACGCTATCGATGTCCAGGAAGGCAGCAACCTGCTGGCACTGAATATGCCGGTAGACCCGAACGGCGTTATCTACGACACGATCTCGCGCGCGCCTGTTCCCGGGGCTATCGTCAGGTTGCTCGACGCACGTAATTCGGTGCCGTTGGCGAACAGCTGCTTCGATGATCCGAACCAGCAGGGCCAGCTCACGATCGGCAACGGCTACTACAAGTTCGACATCAACTTCTCCGATCCATCGTGCCCGGGACCGGGTAACTACCTGCTCGACGTATCGGTACCAAGCGCGGCCTACACGTCGGGCATTTCCGAGATGATCCCGCCGACCTCCGATCTGTCGACGGCGCCCTTCGATGTGCCGTCATGTGCGGGCTCCGGCGACGATGCCGTGCTCGCGACGACACAGTACTGTGAAGCGCAACCCTCGGAGTTCGCGCCGTCCGCGACCGTGGCCGCGCGCAGCGTCGGTACGAACTACCACCTGTTCCTGCGTCTGAACGGTACGTCCGTTCCGGACTCGTCGCAGTTGTTCAACAATCACATTCCGCTCGATCCGCGCCTCGACGGCGCCGTCGCGGTGACCAAGACAACGCCGATGCTACACGTGACCCGTGGCCAGCTCATTCCTTACGTCATCACGGTCAGCAATTCGTTCGGCGCCGACCTGCGTGACGTCAACATTGTCGATCTGTTCCCGGCCGGCTTCCGTTACGTCGAAGGCTCTGCGCGCTTCGACAATGTGCCGACGGAGCCGCTTATTGCAGGACGTGAACTGACTTGGTCGAACCTGCTGCTGCAGACCGACGGTCGTCATGAGATCAAGCTGCTGCTTGCCGCAGGCGCCGGTATCACCGAAGGCGAATTCGTCAACCGGGCGCTCGCGATGAACGGGCTGACCGGCCTGGCCATGTCAGCTGAGGCGATGGCCAAGGTGCGCATCATCCCCGATCCGACCTTCGACTGCACGGACGTGACGGGCAAGGTGTTCGACGACAGCAACCGCAACGGTTACCAGGACGGTGACGAAGGCGGTCTGCAGGGTGCCCGCGTGGTGACGGCAAGAGGACTTGCGGCGACTACGGACACGGATGGCCGCTACCACATCACCTGCGCCATCGTGCCAAACGAAAGTCGCGGATCAAACTTCGTACTGAAGCTGGATGACCGATCGCTGCCGAGCGGCTTCCGGCCATCGACGCGGCCTGTGCAGGTGCAACGTGCGACTCGCGGTAAGGCTCTGCGCATCAACTTCGGCGCATCGATTCACCGCGTCGTTGGACTTGACGTGGCCGACGCCGTGTTCGAGCCGGATTCGGTTGAAATTCGCGAGCAGTGGCAGCCGCGTTTCGGCCTGTTGCTTGATGAGCTGCAGAAGGCACCGGCCGTGCTGCGCCTGTCGTATGTGGCCGACCTCGAACCCGAAACGCTGGTGCAACGCCGTCTCGATGCCCTCAAGAGCCGCATCATGACGGAGTGGAGTACATCGGACGCAGCCTACGAGCTCATCGTTGAGCCGGAAATCTACTGGCGCCTTGGCGGGCCGGTGAAGAAACCGAAGGGAGGTGCCCAATGAGTGCTTTCCGCCTGCTGATCCTGGGTCTTGGCCTGACTGTCGCGACAACCGCCACGGCAAATGAGGTCGACGAAACCGCCATGGGTGAGGCCGTCGAGAGGCACCTGTCCCTCGACGCGCCGTTCATGCAGTGGGTACAGGATCCTGATCGCGTCGATACCGAGGCCAGCGATACAATTGAAATGCGCGAAGGTCTTACCGACGGTCTCGAGACCATCAAGCTGACGGGTCTTGTACCAGCAATTTACTTTGAATCCGGCGTCGCCAAGATCCCCGGCGACACCGTGGCGTCACTCGGTGAGATTCTCGAGAGCATGCGCGATCGCATGAACCTGCGCCTGCACCTCGTCGGCCATGCCGACAACCAGCGACTGTCGTCGAGGCTCGTTGAGATCTACGGCGATAACATGGGTCTGTCGCGCGAGCGAGCAGGTGAGGTCGCCGAGCACATGCAGACGGCGCTCTCTCTGCCCGCCGAAGGCGTCTCCTATTCATGGCAGGGCGATACCCAGCCTGCCGCAACGAACGATACGGCCGCCGGGCGCACGCTCAATCGCCGCGTCGAGGTTGAGGTCTGGTATGACGAAGTGCGCCAGAAAGCGACCCTGGAAGAAGTGCTGGTCGAGCACGAAGTTCAGACCGTCAAAGTCTGCCGCATGGAGACCGTGTGCAAGCTGCGCTATGTCGAAGGCCACGCGCGTCGCGCGCGGGTCCAGAACCTGATCGCACCGCTGTACTTCGACGCTGAAGCCATCGATGTGCCAGCGAAGTTCGTGGAGCAGGTTCGCGAGGGTTTGCAGAACCTGTCCAACAAACAGAACGTCGTCGTCAAGTTCGTCGGCTATACCGATGCGCTGCCGCTGTCGGGACGCACCGAGCGTATTTATGGCGATCATGTCGGCCTGTCGAAGGCCAGGGCGCGCCGTGTTGCGCTCGCGGTGCAGGACGAACTCGAGTTGCCGACCGATATTCTGCTGAGCGACGGCCGCGGTGCCGAAAGACCGCTGGGCGCGAACGGCACGGCACAGGGTCGCGCGCTCAATCGCCGCGTCGAGGTCGAATTCTGGTACGACGATCCATTGCAGGATCTGCCGGATGAGCCACAGCTTTGCCCAGGCGATGCCGGTGCGGAAATGGTGACGCGTGTTTACGACCCGGCGTGGGGCACAATTCCACAGATCACCTTTGCGAATGGCCGGCCCGTCATACCGGATGGTTATGCCGAGCAGCTATCACGCGGCTTGTCCGATGTTGCCGACAAGACGCGGCCACGCCTGCGCTTCGTTGGCTACACCCGCAACGAACGTCTCGAGCGTCGCACAGCTTCCGTCTACGGTGACGACATCGGCCTGTCGGCATCACGCGCCCGTCGCGCGATGGAGCAGGTCGCCGAGCAGATGAGCCTGGCAACGGAACAGGCCGAGTTCGAAGGCCGCGGTTTCGTGCACTCGGATGACGTCGTCAATGCCGGCTTCGTGCAGGGGGACACCTCACACGTCGCGGTGCAGGTCGTCTACGATGAGCTCGCAATCCTCGATGACTACGAAGGCGTGGACATCACGCGCATGACGCGCGAACTAAGTCCGCAGAATCCGCTTGGCCTGAACCTGATGCGTATCACGGTGGATGGTAAGCCGATCGACGATCCCAATCGCAGCTCATCCGATATCCAGCGCTGTACGGACGTGGCGCTCGAGAGCGCCGAAATCCAGTTCGGTTTCGACAACCTGCGATCGAGTCCGCGACTGAGCGTTACGGCGCAGCCGTCGCGCATCGATGTCGCGAAGGACGACTCGGGTGCGGCACGGGCATCGTCGGTGCGCTTCCGCATGTACACCAATTACTCTCACTTCGTTGATCGGGCTGAGATCCGTGTCTTCCGCAGCGGCCAGTCACTGGAGTCGGTCCCGGTTGAGACCATCGATCTCGATATCGAAGGGATCGCCGAATGGACCCCACAGGCGCCGGACTTCCGCGCACCGGGTGACGAACTGGCGTACGTGCTGCGTGTATACGGAACCGATGACAACTTCGACGAAACCGAGCCGCAGCCGCTCTGGGTCGTGTACAGCGATACGGTACCTGCAGACGAGGCGATCGATGAAGTGGGCGAAGAACCCGCGTTGCTGGCCGCCTATGGGCAGAACACACTCGGGTTGCACAATATTGGCCTGAGCAGCGGTACGGTTAACGTGCGCGGCAATAATGTGCCGGACGGCCATTCCGTCTGGGTGGCGGGCCGTCCCATCCCGGTTGATGAGAACGGCAGCTTTGTCGCCGAAGAAATCCTGCCACAGGGCGCGCACACGGTCGAAGTCGCCGTGCTGGACGAAGAGGGCGCGGGTGAGTTGTACCTGCGTGACCTGGAATTCGAAGACAACGACTGGTTCTATGTGGGTATGGCCGACCTGACCGTCTCGACCAACGAGGCAAGCGGACCGATCGATCTCCTGCAGGGCGAGAATGCTCCGTACGACTACGACTCGACCGTGGACGGTCGCCTCGCGTTCTTCCTTAACGGCAAGTTCGGTGATCATTGGCGACTGACCGCCAGTGCCGACACGCGCGAAGGCCCGCTCGACGACATCTTCAGTAACTTCCTGAACAAGTCGCCGGATTCGCTGTTCCGTCGTATCGACAGTGATTACTACTATCCGACCTTCGGCGACGACAGCACAGTCCAGGAGTTGGCTCCGACCATGGGCAAATTCTTCGTGCGTCTCAGCCAGGATGAGAATTTCGGACAGTGGGGCAACTTCAAGGTTGCCTACATGAACAATGAACTCGCACGCGTTGACCGCGGGCTGTATGGCGCCAATCTCCACTACGAAGCGGATGCTGCCACAGCGTTCGGCGAGAAACGCTTTGCGGTCGATGCCTTCGCGGCCGAACCGGGAACGGTATCGAGTCGCGAGGAGTTCCGCGGGACCGGTGGATCCCTGTACTTCCTGCAGCATCAGGACCTGCTTGCGGGTTCCGAACGACTGCGGATCGAAGTACGTGACAAGGCATCAGGCATCGTCACAGGCGTCGTCAACCTGACACCGGGTATCGACTATGACCTCGATTACCTGCAGGGTCGTATTCTCCTGACAGAACCACTGGCATCGACATCGGATGACAATCTGCTGGTGCGCAGCGGTAGCCTGTCGGGGGACGAAGCGTATCTGGTCGCGCATTACGAATTCACACCGGGCTTTGACGACATCGAGGCCATGTCGGTTGGCGGCCAGGCGCATTACTGGATCGCGGATGTCGTGAAACTCGGAGTGACATCCAACGTCAACGAACAATACGGTACCGACAGCAGCATGCATGCTGTCGACGCAACGGTGAAACTGGCGCCGGACAGCTGGATCAAACTGCAGCAGGCACGCAGTGAAGGTCTCGTGTCGCTGCCGGTTCGTTCCAATGATGGCGGCTTCCAGTTCAACTCCCTCGACGGGGCAGCATTCGTCAACGCCGAGGCAGAGGCGAGCCGAGCGGACCTGAGTTTCCGCCTGCGTGACTTCATCGGGGTGTTTGATACGCGCCTGACCATGTACGTCCAGGAAGTCGATGCGGGCTACTCCGGACCGGGTCTTACGGCGCTCACAGACACCAGGAATTACGGCGGTACGCTCAGCGTACCGGTCGGAGACAGCTTCTCGTTTGGCGCCAAGGTCGACAATCGTACGCTGGACTTGGGGATAGAAACCCAGGCCCAGGAGTTCAACCTCGGATACCAGGCCAGCGAGCACTGGGATATCAACGTGGGTTATCGTAAGGATGAGCGTACCGACAACTCCGTGCTCGTGCCGCTGACCCAGAACGAAGGCGAACGCGCCGATGCTGTGCTCCAGGTTGGCTATGACTCGAAGGCGGACTGGAATGTTTACGGCTTCGTGCAGGACACCCTGTCGGCGACAGGCACTCGACCCGAGAATGCACGTGCCGGCTTCGGCGGTACCTACCAGGTTAGCGAAAAACTGCAGGTGGATGCCGAAATATCAAATGGTGACCTGGGTACCGGAGGCCGACTTGGTTCTAATTACCTATACTCCGATCGCACCAGCATGTACCTCGGATATACGCTTGAGAACGAACGCACCGACCTCGGCTGGCGCAACGCGCAGGGTAGCGAAGGTAATCTCGTCGCCGGCCTCAAGACACGGTTCGCCGACAGCGCCAGCGTTTTCCTCGAGGAGCGTTACCAGCACGGAGACAGCTCCGCCGGGTTGACGCATTCGGCCGGCATTAACTTTGCGCCCAATGAGAAATGGACGCTTGGGTTCAACACCGACATTGGCACGCTGCAGGATACCCGCACGGGTGCCGAGACGGATCGCCTTGCGACCGGTGTGCAGGTCTCGCTGCACAATGAAGGCTGGCGGTTCTCGAGCGGTGTCGAGTATCGCAATGACGATGTCGAGCAACCCGACCTGACGCGTAACGAACTCAAGACCTGGCTGTTCCGCAACAACCTCCGCTTCCAGCTGAGCCCGTCATCTCGCCTGTTCGGCAAGCTGAATCACTCGGAGAGCGAGAGTTCGATGGGCGCATTTTTCAACGGCGGCTTCACGGAGGCCGTGCTTGGCTATGCACTCCGTCCGGTCAGTCACGATCGCCTGAATACGATGGTTAAATACACGTACTTCTTTAACGTTCCGACAACCGGCCAGGTTGGAGGCCAGAACCTGGCAGCTGAGTTCATCCAGAAGACCCACATTGCAGCCGTCGATGTCACTTACGACGTCACGCCGGCGCTGACTCTGGGTGCGAAGTACGCCTATCGACTCGGCCAGGTCAGCCTCGACCGCGAGAACCCGGAGTACTTTGACAACAATGCGAATCTCTACGTGCTGCGTGGCGACTACCGCTTCCGCGAGAACTGGGAGGTTCTCCTCGAGACGCGCATGCTCGATATGCCGGATCTGAGTGAGCGCCGCACCGGCGCACTCGCAGCCGTGTCGTACTACCTTGGCGATCACTTCAAGATCGGCTTGGGCTATAACTTCACGGACTTCTCGGACGACCTGACGGATCTTAGCTTCGACAACCAGGGTTTGTTCGTCAACATCAACGGTTCCATGTAAAGACGGCTCGATATCTGACAGAATTGGGGATTGGACAGTCCGTCGCCATTCTCGAAACAAGGAACGCCGCCGTCATGAGCAATAATTTACGAAACAGTCTTATCGCGGCCGCTGTCGCGGTGTTAGTGCTCGCGGTTGTGGCTGCGACCTACAAGGGCCAGCCCGACGAGCCGCAATCCGCGCAGAGTGAGGCCACGGCCCGCGAAGCGGCCCTCGCGAGCGAACACTCGCCAACGTATGGCGACGCGAACGCCAAGGTGCACATCGTCGAGTTTCTCGATCCCGCTTGCGAGACCTGCGCGATATTCTTTCCCATGGTCAAGAACTGGATGGCTGAAGTCCCCGGCGAAATCCGCTTGTCGGTTCGTCATGTTGCGTTCCATACCGGCGCGGAGCAAGCGGTCAAGGTGCTGGAGGCCAGCCGCAAACAGGATAAGTACTGGGAGACCCTGGAAGCGTTGCTTGCGTCGCAAAGCCAGTGGACCCAGCATCACACGGTCCTGCCCGACAAAATCATGCCGGCGATCGCGAGCGTAGGTCTGGATATCGATCAGCTTATGGAAGACATGGACTCAATGGATGTCATGGTCCGTATCGAACAGGACAAGAAAGACGCTATTCTCCTGCAGGTCAGCAAGACGCCGGACTACTACGTCAATGGCCGGTCGTTGCCGAGCTTCGGTGCGCAGCAACTGGCCAACCTGATTCGGGAAGAGCTGGAAAAATAACGCAAGTCGATCGGCTCCACAGCGTTACGGGCTGGTATTGACTCGGCGGTTTAGGATGTCGTCAGCCACAATGGCACCGCAGACACCATGATACGATCGCTCCGACACTGGAGTTGAGAGACCCCGCATGCCCGAAATTATTCCGCTAGGCTGGTTTCATACCGCGATGGGTATCATCGCCTTGATAAGCGGCGTGGTTGCTCTGGTCAGATACAAGGAAATAACGCCGCAGACCCGGTCGGGACAGATCTACCTGGTGACCACCCTGATCACCGCGGGCACTGCGCTTGCGATCTTTCAGCACGGCGCGTTTGGTCCCGCCCACGGCCTTGCCGTTATGACGCTGGTGGCGCTGGCGGTTGGCACGCTTGCGTCAACAACCAACATTCTTGGATCGTGGTCACGGTACATACGGGCGGTGAGTTACTCGGCGACGCTGCTATTCCATAGCATTCCCGCCGTAACCGACAGCCTGATGCGCCTGCCAGTAGGGAACCCAGTCCTTACATCCATCGAAGACCCTGTTCTAAAGGTGTGTTACGCGGCCTTGTTGGTCCTTTTCCTGGTCGGGGTCAGCCTGCAGTTACGCTGGGTTTACAGGCAGCGCGCCAAATGATCAAAGCAGCACTCTACGTTCCGGTCGTACTCAGCCTCGTCGTTCTCGGCGCACACTTCATGCGTTACGGCGACACACTTTTCGTAGCGGGTGCGCTGCTACTGATTGTGCTGCTTTTTGTGCGCCAGCCGTGGGTGGCCAGGCTAATGCAGGTTGTGCTCGTCCTCGGCGCACTCGAGTGGCTCCATACCCTTTATCGATTGGTACAGATGCGAGCCTCGCTCGGAGAACCGTATGGCCGGATGTTAATCATTCTTGGTTCGGTCGCGCTTATAACGGCCTGTTCGGCGCTTGTCTTTCAAACCAAGGCGCTAAAAGGCGTTTACGGGTTGGATGAGGGCGAGTAGATTCTCAGCAGCCTGTTCGAATTCGACCGGGCATCTAGAGCACGAACGGTAGCAGCCACCACGTACGTTTCTTGTATGCCGCCCATTCACCGTAGCGCGACATACTGGCCTCTTTCATGATCATGTTCACGGCGAATAGTCCCAGCCAGACCCACGCGAGAACGACGACCGGCAGCCAGTGCCAGACCATCATGGCAAAGCTCCCGTAGATCATGATCTCACCGAGATAATTGGGGTGACGCACGAAACGGTGCATGCCGTCGGTGATGAGGCCTTGCTGCACGCGCAGAGTGAAAAACTTTTGTGCGTCCGCCGCGATCATGATGGCGCAGCCCACGATGCAGAGGCTGATGCACAGGCAATACCAGGCAAAATCGGGCAGCGGATAGTCAGGCTGCGATGTCCCGGATATCAATAACCAGCCAAATACCCAGTACCAGCCCAGCACGCCGATAAATGCGTTGAGGCCACCGGCAATGGTGATGCGCCGCTGCCAGCTCGGATCAGGAAATGCGATGTCTTTTAGGATCCAGACCAGGCCGTAACTGCCCTGCATGGCGGTGTAGACCCAGGCGGTTGCTGACGTGTTGTCGTACCAGGCCATCAGTGCGAGTAGAAAGACGAACGTTCCGGCTTTCTGGAAGTTGATTATCCAGGCGAACTTCCACGGCCTGGGTCCGCCCAGGAAGTCGCAAACGAGATGGTCGGTGAAACGACGCACCGTAAGTGCCCAGCCGGGTGCCTCGTAAGGCGTCGGAGCAGCGGCGTCGGCCATTTTAGGATTCTCGATAGTGGTCTCCGATGCTTAGTTCTGTGTATCGCCGCTTTTCTCGGCCATTTCCTTTGCCCTGATCTCTCCCTCCCCGGCCTTTAGCTGCTCGATGAGGTGCGTTATTTTCTCCTCGAGTGCGGCCCGCTTGGCAGAATCGACCTCGCCAGCCACTTCCTCGAGTGCTTGGAGTTCGGCGTCCGCTTTTTCTATGGCGATGCGAATTTTCTCGACGGTTGCGGCCTCTTCGGCCTTGTCGAACGCGATCTGTTCCGCCTGCGGCTGGACCGTTGCGGACGTCTTCCTCGACAGCTTGGGAATGAAATGATGGCCTTCGCTGACCACGCGCGTGTTCATGAAGTTCGGGGAAACGATTTCGATTTTCGCCGTGTGCAGCGCATCGAGCATCGCGATGCGAAGTCTCGAGCGTGCAGAAATCAGGCTGGTGACATCCTCCAGGAGCCCGGCAACGCGGTAGGTCACCGAGAAGTCGCCGAGTTCGCGTACCTGGACGAAGCCGTCTTTGAGGCCGGCGGTTGCCGCGGCGGCGCACAGGACCTCGGCCGCACGCGTATGCGGTACGTCGTAACCCAGTGAGACCTCTGCCTGGATAATCGTTCCCGAGGCGCGAACCACCTGAAGCGGCTGAGTGACCATGTAGAGATTCGGTACCGTTACCAGGTCCCGAAACTCCGTCTGGATCTCCGTATGCAGGAGGTCCATTTCTGTGACGCGCCCGGTGAGATCGGCAACGGTTATGAAGTCACCCGGTCGAGCGTTCCGTACCACCTTGAGCATGATGCCGGCCATGATGTTGCCGATGAATGTCGCAGACGACAGGGCAATGGCCGCACTCAACAGTATGCCGATCAGGCTCAATAACTGGCCGCGGACAGCATCATTGATTGGCAGCGCGACGATGATCGTGAGCAGTCCGGCGAAACTGAGTGAGAGCATGATCAGCTGGAAGCGGAACTGTGCGTCCGGGTCCCCCTGCCAGCGTCGGCGCAGGAACCAGTTGATGGAGCCGAGCACGATGATGACCGCTGCGATCGTGCCGAGCAGTGGTACAAAGCGTGCCAGGTCTTCGATGAAGCCGGTCATTGCAGCGAAGGTTCCTTGAATCGTGGCACCTAGTCTCGTCCCTACGTGCCACGTGGGTCAAGGAGTTGTGCAACAATATTGTCCGTCATCCACACAGGGGAATCGCAACGTGAATCGAATTGCACTATCCGCCGTATTGATCGGCATGGCCGTCCTGTTTTCAATGTCGCCCGATGCGCTTGCGAGTGATGACGAGCAAAAGGCTGTGCTGATCACCGGGGCGAGCACGGGGATTGGCCGGGCGACGGCCGAGCGTCTGGCAGCGGCAGGTTATTTCGTTTATGCCGGTGCTCGCAAGGACGCCGATATGGCGGAACTGAACAAGATCGAAAACGTCCAGGCAGTGCGCATTGATGTGACCCGCGAAGATCAAATTGATGCGGCCGTAGAGCTGATCGAAAAAGAAGGCCGCGGCCTCTGGGGTTTGGTCAACAACGCCGGCGTTAATGTCGTTGCACCTTTGATCGAGGCTGACGAATCGGACTTCGAGTTCCTGTTCAACGTCAATGTCTTTGGTGTCTTCCGGGTCACGAAAGCGTTCGCGCCGCTTGTTATGGAGTCGAAAGGGCGCATCGTGAACATCAGCTCGATATCGGGCGTGTTATCCGTAGGTGGTTACGGTATGTACGCCGCGAGTAAGCACGCGGTTGAGGCCATGACCGACGCGTTGGCGGACGAACTGGAACGTTTTGGTGTGTTTGTGACGGCCGTAAATCCCGGCAACTTCGCGTCGGAAATCGGGTTGACTCGTTGTAAGCGCCTGCTGGCAGATAAAGACGCAGAGGACTGGGGTTTGTTTGAAGATCGCCGCCAGGAGATGCTCACCAATTGCAGGGAACGACTGGCGGCAGGCGTTGCAGAGGAGGGTACACCGCCGCTCGCGGTCGCGATGACCATCGAACAGGCTCTGTTCGAAGAAAACCCGCGAGACCGCTATCTCGTTGTGCCACGTCAGGTCGAGGCCGGCTGGACCATCAGCCGAAGCGTTGAAGAACTGCTGATCTTCAATATCGGGCATGAGCACAGCTACACGCGTGATGAACTTGTTGAGTTGATAGACACAATGTGGCCGTTCGTCAGCGGTGAGAAATCCCGGGATAACGAAGAGCAGGAGGCTGCGATGCGCGAGTTCATGCACGAATGGATGAACAGGGGGCAGGTAGAGGAAGAGTAGCTGGAAAGCAGCGACGGCACTTATCGGTAGAAGTCGGCGGCGATGAAGCCCATCAGGGATGAGTCCGAGGTGACTCTGTACATCAATGTGATGCACGGCTGAGACGTTGCGTGGCTGATATATGCATCGCAGGCAAACGCGCCCTGGCGAGCGACATCACTCAAGACCGACAGAAGCATTGAATAAGGTCGTTCCGACAAGTCCTGCCCGAACGCGCTGGTATCGATCGACATCGGATAAACATTGGAACTGACTTGCCGACCGTCTGCATCGATCGCGTACAACAGCTCGCAGCCCTCCAGGGCACCGACGTACTGAGCCAGCAGCTTGTCGAGCCGGTTCTGATTAAACCAGTATGTGACCGATTGCCTGGCAACCACGCGCAGCCGTCCACCATATCGCCTGGACAGCGATTCATGGTCTTGCCCGCTTGTATCGCGCGACGTTGCTTGCGTATCGGATTCAATCACTTCTTGTATGGAGCTGCAGGATCCATGCCAAGCGGACATTGTTGCCGGGCACCTCGCAAAGCCTGTGTTTACTGGGGCGCCGTCGGCCGCTGCGGCTTTACCCCGCGCACTTTGGGTGCAACGCGCACCTGTTTGTGCACAGGAATTGTGCAGAAAATGGCGGCCACTTCGAGCGCGGCATTCGTAACAAAATGTCACGAT